>Ga0209578_10000316_pt1 | contig 69905 bp, 67 predicted proteins | sample tdAd472_FD_187127 | JGI IMG/M metagenome (GOLD analysis project Ga0209578, IMG submission 187127) | Marine sediment microbial communities from the Atlantic coast under amendment with organic carbon and nitrate - tdAd47.2 (SPAdes)... | ecosystem: Environmental > Aquatic > Marine > Coastal >...
GCTACCGCAAGGACGACACCAACGCGGTTGCCGTGCCGATTCACATGACCACGTCGTATCAGTTCGACAGCACCGAGCACGCGGAAAACCTGTTCGCGCTGAAGGAACTGGGCAACATCTATTCGCGGATCATGAACCCGACCTGCGACGTCATGGAAAAGCGCGTCGCGGCGCTGGAGGGCGGCGTCGCCGCGCTGGCGCTGGCATCGGGTCAGGCGGCCTCGACGTTCGCGATCCTCAACCTGTGCAAGGCCGGTGACAACTTCGTTTGCTCGACCAACATCTACGGCGGCACCTGGAACCTGTTTGCGAACACGCTCAAGGATCTCGGCATCGAATGCCGCTTCGTCGATCCGTCGGACCCGGAAAACTTCCGCACCGCGACCGACGACAAGACGCGCTGCTATTACGCCGAAACCCTGCCAAACCCGAAACTTGAAGTCTTCCCGATCAAGGAAGTGGCTGACATCGGCCGCGAATTGGGCGTGCCGCTGATCATGGACAACACGGCGGCGCCGATCCTGTGTAAGCCGTTGGAACACGGCGCGGCTGTGGTGCTGTATTCGACGACCAAATACATGGGTGGTCACGGCACGTCGATCGGCGGGATGCTGGTCGATGGCGGTAACTTCGACTGGGAAGCCGGCGGTTCGCGTTTCCCGACCCTCAACGAGCCGGACCCGAGCTACCATGGCGCGGTCTGGACCGAAGCCGTCAAGCCGCTGGGGCCGATTGCCTACATCATCCGTGCGCGGGTGATCCTGCTGCGCGACATGGGTTCGGCGATGAGCCCGTTCAACGCGTTCCAGTTCATTCAGGGGATCGAGACCTTGCCGCTGCGTATGGGCCGCCATTGCGAGAACGCGGCCAAGGTCGCGGCATTCCTCGACGGCCACGACAAGGTCGAAAGCGTCATTCACCCGTCTTTGCAGACGGGCGACGCAGCCAAGCGCCGCGATGCATACCTCAAGGGCGGCATGGGTGCGTTGTGCGGCTTTGAGTTGAAGGGCGGCAAGGACGCCGGGCGCAAGTTCATCGACAGTCTTGAATTGCTCTACCACGTCGCCAACATCGGCGATGCGCGCTCGCTGGCCATTCATCCGGCGTCGACGACGCACTCGCAACTGTCGGCCGACGATCAGGCGAAGTCGGGCGTGACGCCGGGGTATGTGCGCCTGTCCATCGGGCTTGAGCACATCGACGACATCATCGCCGATATCTCTCAGGCGCTGGATAAGGTCTGAACGACAATCGTCATCCCGGCCGGCGCAACGCGACGAGCCGGGACCCACGGTTAGCGTGAGTCAGGTCTCTCGATGGGTCCCGGATAGCTGCCTTTACTTTCCAAATCGGAGATTTGAAGCAAAGGCGCTTCCGGGATGACGGCTCTTCTTAAGCGTTGAAGTCGAGGCCCCAGTCGCGGTAGCGCTCGGGGTCGTCGCCCCACTTTTCGCGTACCTTCACGAACAGGAACAGGTGCACGCGGGTATCGAACATCTCTTCGAGTTCGTGACGCGACGCAGCACCGATTTCCTTGATGCGCGAGCCTTTCTTGCCCAGCACGATGGCTTTCTGGCTATCGCGTTCGACAAAGATGACCTGTTCGATCTTGATCGAACCGTCTTTCTGCTCGGTCCAGGTTTCCGTTTCCACGGTCGCCGCGTACGGCAGTTCCTGATGCAGTTGCAGATACAGCTTCTCGCGGGTGACCTCGGCGGCGAGGAGCCGTGCCGGCATGTCCGACATCTGATCTTCGGGGAACAGCCACGGTCCCGGTGTCATGCGCTCGGCGCAATACGCCACCAGATCGTCGACACCGTCGCCGCTGAGCGCGGAAATCATGAAGGTGTCGGAAAACAGGTTCAGTTCGCTGAGTTCCTGCGTCAACGCCAGCAGCCCCGCCTTGTCGGCGATATCGACCTTGTTGAGCACAAGCACCGGCGCCGGTGCCCTCGGTTTGTCTTCCTTGCGCTTCTTCAGGCCCTCGATGATGCTCCGCGAATTGCTGTCCAGACCGCGTGCGGCATCGATCATGAGGACGACGACGTCGGCATCGCCCGCCGACCCCCAGGCACTGGCGACCATGGCGCGGTCGAGCCGACGGCGCGGCTGGAAAATCCCCGGTGTATCGACGAACAGGATTTGTGCGCCGTCCTTGATGGCGATCCCGAGCACGCGGGTTCGCGTCGTCTGTACCTTGGGTGAAACGATGGAGACCTTGGCGCCGACGGCTTGGTTGACGAAGGTCGACTTACCGGCATTGGGGGCGCCCAGAATGGCGACGAACCCGGCGCTGGTCTGCGGCTGTGTGTCGTCGCTCATGCGTTATCCTTATCGATGGCCGCCAGCATCGCCTCGGCGGCGGCTTGCTCGGCAGCGCGTTTGTTGGCGCCGTTGCCGGTCGCGGGTTTTTGTCCCTGCAGGGAAGCTTCGACCGTGAAAAGCGGCTGGTGGTCGGGGCCTTCCTGTCCGGTAATGCGATAGTTTGGCAGGCCAAGCCCCCTGCCCTGTGCCCATTCCTGCAGCGTGGTTTTCGGGTCCTTCGGCGGACGGCGGTTCTCGCGCATCATGTCCGTCCAGAAGCGGTGAATGAAGGTCCGCGCCGCTTCCAGCCCGCCGTCCTGATAGATCGCACAGATCACGGCTTCGGTCGCGTCCGCCAGCATGCCGGGATTTTCGCGCCCGCCGGTCAGGTGTTCGCCGTTCGACAGGCTGAGGTGATCGGCAACGCCGATCTCGGCGGCGACGCTGGCCAGCGCGTCGCGCTGCGCCAATGCCGTGAAGCGATAGCTGATCTCGCCCTCTTCTTCGTCAGGAAACACATCCAGCAGCATTTCCGCGAGTACCAGCCCGAGCACCCGGTCGCCGAGAAACTCCATACGCTCGTTGGATTTCAGCCGTACCGACGCGGCGCTGGAATGAACCAGCGCGTGACGCAATAGACCGATATCCTTGAAGGTATAGCCGATGGCGGCTTGCAGCGTGTCGAGGCCGCCGCTCATTCGATGCCCGTAAAGAACCGGGACGGCCGCAGCTTGTCGAGCCACGTCCAGATTTTCCACGCCGATCCGTCGATGGAAAAGAAGATGAATTCGGCACGGCCGACGAAGTTTTCCTTGGGCACGAAGCCGACGCCCGGAAAGCGCGAGTCGTTCGAATTATCGCGGTTGTCGCCCATCATGAAGTAATGATCGGCGGGTACGGTATAGACCTGTGTGTTGTCGCTGCCGGCGTTGTCGTCGCTGCGTTCCACGATCAGGTGTTCGCGACCGTTGGGCAGCGTCTCGATGTACTGCGTGATGCGCGAGAACTGGCCCGGGACGGCTTCGAAGATGTGATCGTCGATCTTCTTGCGCTCCACCGGCTGGCCGTTGATGTGCAGGATACCGCCGCGGACCTGAATGCGGTCGCCCGGCAGACCGATGACGCGCTTGATGAAGTCCGTGGAATTGTCGCGCGGCAGCTTGAAGACCGCGACGTCACCGCGCTCGGGCTCGGTGAAAAGCACCCGGTCGGCGGGCAAAAGCGGCAGGCCGAACGGCAGCGAATAGCGACTGTAGCCATAGGCGTACTTGGAAACGAACAGATAATCGCCGACCAAGAGCGTCGGCACCATCGACCCGGACGGAATGGAGAACGGCTCGAACGCTGCCACCCGAATGGAGAGCGCAATCAGAACCGCATAGATGACCGTGCGAATGGTCTCTTTCATAAGTCGCTCCCCGTGGGCAGGCATAAGTTAACGGACCGGTGCCGCGACCGGATATGGCCCGGCAAAGCCCCGGCTGTCAAGGGATGAGCGGATATCTACTCAGCCAGCCACTGGTCCAGCGCCGGTTCCATGTTTTCCCACGGGCGAAAGCCGATGGTCAGTGCGACTGGGGTCTGGCCTTCGGCAATGCCGATCAGTGTCGGAAAGCCGCTGATCTGTGAGCGTTGCGCATAGTGAAAATCGGCGAGCGTTTCCTGGCGGGTGGCGTCGTCTTCGAAGGCGATCTGAAAATCGCCAAGCGGCACGCCTATTTCGGCGGCGAGGCCTGCCAGCACGGTGGCATCGGTCACGTCCATGTTTTCCGCGTAAAACGCCCGGTGCAGCCGCGCCAGCATGGCGGGCGCCAGATCCGGATCGATGCGACGCACGGCGACCACGGCACGGCATGCCGGTTCGGTATCATAGGTGAAGTCGTCGCGCGCGAAGAATTCGAAATCGAAGGGCTGCCCCGACGCTTCGGCGACATGTTCCCAGTGATTGCGCACGTAAGACTTGTCCTTGTCGGTCATGGTGTGGTCGGTGAACGGTCGCAATCCGCCCACCATCAGTACGGTTTGGCACAATCCGTCGGTTTTCGCGCGGATCTTCTCCATGACCGGTGAGAACCCCCAACACCACGAACACATGGGATCGGCAAAATAAAGCAGCGTTCTGTCCATCTCAGACTCCTTTGCTAGAACATAGGTACGGCGACGGACGCATGAAACCCTTGCCCTCGGGCGGCGGCCTCGCGAAACTACGCGCAAATGTGACCTGGGAGTTCTCCAACGATGCCGACACCGCGTTTTCCATCGACCCGCATGCGCCGCAACCGCCGTACGCCGTGGTTGCGCAGTTTGGTGCGCGAAAATGTTCTGACGCCCAGCGATCTGATCTGGCCGGTGTTCGTTATCGACGGCAAGGGACAGCGTGAACAGATCGCGTCCATGCCCGGTGTCGAGCGGCTGTCGTGCGATCTGCTGGCGAAGGCGGCCACGGATGCGCGCGCGCTCGGCATTCCGATGATCGCAATCTTCCCCTATATCGATCCGTCATTGAAGACGCCGGATGCCCGCGAGGCCTGGAACCCGGACAACCTTGTCTGCAGCGCCGTCAAGGCGATCAAGGACGCGGTCCCCGACATGGGGGTGATGTGCGACGTGGCGCTGGATCCGTTCAATTCCGACGGGCATGACGGCATCGTCAAAGGCGACGTGATCCTGAATGACGAAACCATCGACTATCTGGTCAAGCAGAGCATCTGCCAGGCCGAGGCCGGGTGCGACGTGCTTGCGCCGTCGGACATGATGGACGGACGTATCGCGGCGATCCGCACGGGTCTTGACGAAAGCGGCCTCGAAGACGTCGCCATCATGTCGTATGCGGCCAAGTACGCGTCGGGTTTTTATGGTCCGTTCCGCGATGCGGTCGGCTCCGGCGGCGCGCTCAAGGGTGACAAGAAAACCTATCAGATGGACCCGGCCAACACGGACGAAGCCATGCGCGAAGTGCGCATGGATATTTCCGAAGGCGCGGACATGGTCATGGTCAAACCGGGGCTGCCGTATCTGGACGTGGTGCAGCGGGTTAAACAGACCTTCGGCATGCCGACCTTTGCCTACAACGTGTCCGGTGAATACGCGATGCTGCGCGGCGCCGGCGATGCGGGCTGGCTCGACTACGAAACCGTCATGATGGAAATGCTGAGCGGCTTTAAACGCGCCGGTGCCGACGGCGTGCTGACTTATCACGCCATAGACGCGGCGAAGATCCTGAACGGTTGAATTGGTAATGCGTCGTCCTGAACTTTATTCAGGACTCATGACAATCCGCCAATAATGTATGGATCCTGAATCAAGTTCAGGATGACGTGGATGCACTGTTTTGCCGGGCAGATAATTTTGTCCGAAAATGAGGTGTTTTTGGCAAGTATGCCGCGCATTCACATGATATATGCCGTTGTCTCAATTGACAATTTCCATACTTTGATGGCGATCTAGTTCCCGGCATCAAGTCTTAGGGAGAAAGCATGTGACCGGATCGCCTCGTCTTTTCACCCCGATCCTGATTTCGGGTTGCCTGATCGTCATGACGAGCTTCGCGTTGCGCGCCAGCTTCGGTCTTTTCCAGATTCCGATCGCCGAGGAGTTCAATTGGCTCAGGTCCGAATTCTCGATGGCCATAGCGATCCAGAACCTCGCATGGGGTATCGGTCAGCCTGTTTTCGCCGCCCTCGCTGAAAAGTTTGGAAACCGTAAAGCCGTGGCGCTGGGCGCCGTTGTCTATGCGCTTGGTCTGGTGCTTTCCAGTTCTGCCGTCACGCCCGAGGCGCACCAGATGCTTGAAGTGCTGGTCGGCTTCGGCATCGCCGGAACCGGCTTTGGCATTATTCTCGGTGTTGTCGGGCGTGCCACCTCGGAACAACATCGCTCGATTTCACTCGGCATTGTGACGGCGGCGGGGTCCGCCGGTCAGATCGTCGGCCCGCCGTTCGCGAATATCCTGCTGCAGCAAATGCCCTGGCAGTCGGTGTTCATCGTGTTCGCCGCGGTTATCCTGCTGGCCATGTTTGCACTGCCGTTCCTTCGCGCCGAAGAGCCTGTCGCGTCGGCGGCTGACCTTGAACAGTCCTTGGGCAGCGCCGTCGTCGGCGCGATCAAGGATCCGAACTTTGCGATGATTTTCGCCGGTTTCTTTTCGTGCGGTTTTCAGCTCGCATTCGTGACGGCGCACTTCCCGGCGTTCATTACAGAGGTCTGCGCCACCATTCCGCCGGATAGCATGATCCGTGCCGTCGGTGTCAATTCGACGACGGCACTGGGTGCGTTCTCGCTGGCGCTGATCGGGTTGATGAACATCTTCGGCACAATCACAGCCGGCGCCCTCGGCAAAAATTTCTCCAAGAAATATCTTTTGTCGATGATCTACGTCGGCCGGACGATTGCCGCAGCGGCATTTATCATGACGCCGATGACGCCGACGACGGTGGTGCTGTTCTCGTTGACCATGGGCGGGTTATGGCTGGCGACGGTGCCGCTGACATCCGGGCTGGTCGCGCAAATCTACGGATTGCGCTTCATGGGCACGCTGTACGGCATCGTCTTTCTTTCGCACCAGTTGGGATCATTCCTCGGCGTCTGGCTCGGCGGGTACATGTACGATTTGTATGGCTCGTACGATCTGGTCTGGTGGGTCGGGGTCGGTGCAGGCGCGTTCTCGGCGATCATTCACCTGCCCGTCAAGGAAGCGCCGAAGGCGCTGCCGGTACCAGCATGACTCCCAAATCACGTTTGGGATGACGCGGAATAAACACCGCGAAAATCGCGCGAAGGCTTAACTCTCAAGCCAGTCTTTGACGATCTTCACCTGATCCGGGTCCATCAGCGCCGGGGCGTGACCGCAATTCGGGATGGTCACGACCTCGGCCTTGGGGCCGCGTTTTGTCATCTCGTCGGCGGTCGCGACGCTGAGCAGGTCCGAGTTCTCGCCCCTAAGCACCAGCACCGGACATTCTATCTGGTCCCATACCGCCCACAGGTCCACATCCTCGATCGGACCGGCGCAAAAGGCGGCGGCGATGTTTGGATCGTAATGCAGACGCATACCCCCTTCCCCGTCCGGAATCGACGAGGTAACGGCCAGATGCCGCCATTGTTCGTCGCTCAGATCGCCGAACGGCGCGTGGACTTCGCGCAGATACGCCTCGATTGCCTCGACATCCTGAAATGACGGTGCGGCGCCGACGTAATGGCAGATGCGTACCAACGCTTCCTTGGCCAAAAGCGGGCCAATGTCGTTGATGACCAGCTTGCGGATCGGAGTGCCCGGTGTTGCCGCCAGCATCATGCCGATCAGCCCGCCCATCGACGTGCCGATCCAGTCGACCCGTTCGGCGCCGATGTGCGCCATCAGCCCGGCCATGTCGTTCATGTAGTTCGGGTACGTGTAGTCGTTCGGGTTGGCGAACCAGTCGCTGGCACCACGCCCGGCAACGTCTGCGCAGACAACCCGGCCGTTTTCGCTTAGCGCATCGGCGATCACATCAAAGTCGCGGCTGGAACGGGTCAGCCCATGCACGCAGACGGTTGCCTTGCGTCCGCGCTGTTCGCCCCAGTCGGTGAAAGCGACACGATGAAAACCGCTCGGTGCGAGCGAGAGAAAGCTTCCGGCGCGGGGCGGTTGCGGGATCATCAGACCACGCCTTCGTCACGCAGGCGCGCGATCTCGTCGTCGTCCATGCCAAGCAGATCGTGCAGCACGCTGTCCGTGTGTTCGCCGATAACCGGCGGTGCAAGGCGCGCGGTGACCGGTGTGCCGGACATCTTGATCGGGCTGTTGATCAACGGCACCTTGGCGCCGGTTGTCGGCTGATCCATCTCGATCCGCATGTTGCGTGCCAGAACGTGCTCGTTGTTGAACACCTGGTCGAGTTTCCAGATCGGCCCGCAGCTTACCGAGTTTTCTTCCAGTTCCTTGAGCCAGAAGTCCATCGGCTTGGCGGCGATGATGTCGCGCAGCACCGGAATCAGTGCATCGCGGTTTTGCAGCCGTGCGCCGTTGGTCGCGTAATCCGGGTCTTCGGCAAGATGCTCGCACTCGGCGACCTTGCAGAAGCGCTGGAACTGGCCGTCGTTGCCGACCGCCAGAATGATCGCGCCATCCGACGTCTCGAAGGCCTGATACGGCACGATGTTCGGGTGCGCGTTGCCGAGGCGCGGCGGGTTTTTGCCGGTCGCCAGATAGTTCATGCCCATGATCGTCGAGAAGCCGACCATCACGTCGAGCATGCCGATGTCGATGTGCTGCCCCTCGCCCGTCACTTCGCGGTGACGCAGCGCGGCGTTGATCGAAACGGCGGCGTACATGCCGGCCATCAGGTCGGCGACGGGCACCGCGGCCTTCATCGGTTCGCCATCCGGTTCGCCGGTCAGGCTCATGAAGCCGCTCATGCCCTGGATCAATACGTCATAGCCGGGGCGCTTGGCGTACGGGCCGGAATTGCCGAAACCGGTGATCGAGCAATAGATCAGACCCGGAAACTCGTCCTTCAGGTCGTCATAGCCGAGGCCGTATTTCGCCAGCCCGCCGGTCTTGAAGTTTTCCACCAGCACCTGCGACTGGCCGATCAGTTTTTTCGCCAGCGCCTGCCCTTCGGGCTTGGCTATATCCAGCGTCAGCGAACGCTTGTTGCGGTTGGCGGCGCAGAAATATGCGGCTTCGGACGTGTCTTCGCCGTCCGCGCCCTTGATGTAGGGCGGCGCGAACTTACGCGTGTCGTCGCCGGCGCCGGCGCGCTCGATTTTGATCACATCGGCACCGAGGTCGCCAAGAATTTGAGTGCAGCTGGGCCCCGCGAGAATACGGGTCAGATCGAAAACACGGATACCTTCCAACGGACCGGGCATGTATGACGTCTCCTTCGTTTTTGTTGCACCGTTCTTAGCACGCAGGGTGCGACGATCAAGGCTCACAGCAGAGAGATCACTTGCGAAAACGCTCAGCCAGACGCCGCCGCGCTGCCGGCATTTCCGTATCGCGGTGCTGGAATACGTGGTTTTCTAGGAAATATCCGGTAAGACGCAGCCCGTCGGCGATATCGGCTTCGGCGGAACTGTCGAGCAGAAATGCCGGTAACGGCAAAAGCCGTTCCTTGTAAGGCTGGGCGGCGGCCGTCGACACCGCGCGCCCGGTCCGCGGCGACACAAACGTCAGATCATCGGTCGTACCGGTCGCGGCGCAGTGCGCAAGGTCGAGGCCGAACCCCAACTCCGCCAGCAGACCGATTTCCCATTTCACATAGATCACCGGCCAGACGGTATCGTCCTCGAACGCACCGAGCAGCACTTCAAGCCCGTCCAGGATCGCGGGGTGCGGCTCGCGTTCCGGCAATGCCGCCTCGACCAGCGTGCACGCCGATGAAAGCGCCGCCAGCCGCCTGGCATCGGAAAGCGCGTTCGCCGCATAGGCGCGGATCGGCTCGACGGTATAGGTGCCGAGATGTTCGGGAAGCCGCGCATGCCAGCGTGCCTGTACTTTATTTCCGGGCTGCAGGATGCCGCTCAGCCGTTTGCCGCTCCCGCCCCGCACCAGTCCGGCATGGCGGCCGTGCGTGCGCGTCAGCACATTGACGATGGCCGAGCTTTCGCCGTGCTTGCGGACACTGAGAATGATGCCGTCGTCTTGCCAATCCATGGGCTGAGTTTAAAAGAACGCCGCAAAACAGAAAGCGAGAAGCGACACGAGCACAATTTTCCCGTTGAAGCGACCGGCGCGAAACCACACTCTGACACCAGAGGGAGACTAGCTATGACCGACGACAGCTTCACCAACCCGGCCACCATTGCGGCTGCGATGATCGGCAAATCCAACGCCGACACCGGCGACGTCGCGCCGCAGATCAAACCGGCAACGACCTATGCCAAGGGACAGGGTTTTTCGTATTACCGCGACGATGGTCCGGGCATGGCCGATACCGAGCGTGTGTTGCGGAACCTCGAAGGTGGTGACGGTGCGTATGTGTTTGCGTCCGGCATGGCGGCGGCAACGTCGTTGCTGGTAGCGCTCGGCCCCGACAGCCACGTGCTCGCGCCGGAAACCATGTACTGGTACCTGCGGAGCTGGATGCTCAAGGAAGCACCCGCCTTTGGGCTTGCGGTGACGCTGTATCCGAACGGTGATCTGGATGCGATCCGGGCCGCGATCCGCCCCGGCGAGACAAAGGCCGTGTGGGTGGAAACCCCCGCCAACCCCGACTGGTCGATCACCGATATCGCGGCTGCAGCGGACATCGCGCATCAGGCCGGGGCGAAGTTGTTTATCGACTCGACGGCGGCACCTCCGACCATCACCCGCTCGCTTGATTTTGGCGCCGATGTGGTTATGCATTCGGCGACCAAATATCTGAACGGGCATTCCGATGTCTTGGCGGGCGCGCTGATCACGAAGAAAAAGGACGCGCTGTGGCAGCGGGTGCACGATGCTCGCGCCGGGTTCGGGTCGACACTGGGTGCGTTCGAATCATGGTTGTTGCTGCGCGGGATTCGTACGCTCGATGTCCGCATGCAGCGGCATTCGGAAAACGCCATGCGCGTTGCCGAAGCAATGCGCGACAACCCGGCCGTCAGCCACGTTCTGTATCCTGGTCTTGCGGATCATCCCGGCCATGAGATCGCGAAAAAGCAGATGAACGGGTTCGGCGGTATGATGTCGATCCGCCTTGCGGGTGGTGCGGATGCGGCGGCACGCGCCGTTGAACGGACGAAGCTGTTCACCAATGCGACCTCGCTCGGCGGCACGGAAAGCCTGATCGAACATCGCGGCCCCGTCGAAGGGCCGGATAGCCCGACGCCGCAGGACCTGCTCAGGCTGTCGGTGGGGCTGGAAAGTGCCGACGATCTGATCGCGGATCTGGAACAGGCCATCGGCCAATAAGACGCCTCGCCTGCTGCCTAGGTGCTTACGACGGCGGGTAGTACAGAAATTCCAGCATGACGCAGCCGTCACGCGTGAAGAACGGGCCGTGCGGTACGTGCGGCGGACGCACGGCATAGGTGCCGGGGGCAAGCACGGTTTCTTCGTTCTCGGGCGTGCCGATGCTCAGCGTGCCGGAAACGATGAAGACTTCCTCGCACCAGTCATGCACCGACGGTTCGGGGGATACCGTCCCTGCGGTCCAGCGTGTGATACGAGTGACAGCCCCTGCTCCGTCGTCGAAGTTTCCGGACAGAACCTTGGTTTCTATCCCGTCGAAACCGTCCACTGCCTGCCAGCCGTCCTCGGACAGCGCGTCGAAGAATTCGCGGTGTTGCTTGGGGAACGCGCCGAAACCGGAAGCGCCGCTCACGGCTTCGGGTCCGCGGAGATGATGACCATGGCATGCGCCATCGGATATTCATCGGTTTGCGAAACGTCGACTTTCGCGACCATGCCGTCCGGTGTCAGCTTGTCGAGGCGGGCCTTCGCGCCGCCCTTAAGCTGCATGATCGGCTGACCGGTCGGCAGGTTCTGCACCACCATGTCGCGCCAGAAAACGCCCTGGCGGAATCCGGTCCCCAACGCCTTGGAACAGGCTTCCTTGGCAGCGAAGCTTTGCGCAAAGCTGGATGCCGGGTTTTGCCGGCGCATGGCTTTCTTGATTTCGTATTCGTCGAATAGCCGGGCGATGAAACGGTCGCCGAAGCGTCCGAGCGTCCGTTCGATACGGCGGATGTCACACAGATCGGTGCCGATGCCGATAATCACGCCGTACGTTCGCCGCGCGCATCCGCCCGGGCCTTGTCCATCAACGACCGCATGCGGCGAATGGCGCTGTCGAGACCGGAGAATATCGCCTCGCCGATCAGGAAGTGGCCGATGTTCAGTTCGACCACCTGGCCGATCGCCGCAATCGGGCTGACCGTATCGAACGTCAGGCCGTGTCCGGCATGGCATTCGATGCCGAGGTCTTCGGCAACGGCAGCCGCATCGACGATGCGTTTAAGCTCCGCAGCCTGTGCGTCGCCTTCGATATCGCAATAGCGCCCGGTGTGAAGCTCGACGATATCGGCCTTGAGCCGCGCCGCCGCATCCAGTTGTTTCGGGTCGGGTTCGATGAACAGCGAAACGCGGATGCCCTTGTCCCTGAGCGCGCCGACGACAGGTTCCAGCGTTTTGAAACCACCAGCGACATCAAGGCCGCCTTCGGTCGTCCGTTCCTCGCGCTTTTCCGGCACGATGCAAGCGGCGTGCGGTTCGTGGCGCAAGGCGATCTGCAGCATTTCGTCGGTTGCCGCCATTTCGAGGTTCAGCGGCAGAATGATGGCATCCATCAGCCGTGCGATATCGCTGTCGGAAATGTGGCGGCGGTCTTCGCGAAGGTGCGCGGTAATGCCGTCGGCACCGGCTTTCTCGGCCAGCTTCGCCGCATGCACAGGGTCCGGATGGACACCGCCGCGCGCGTTGCGGATGGTCGCTACGTGATCGATGTTTACACCAAGGCGAAGTGCTTTGCTCATGCTGCCTCTCCCCGCTAGCGGGCGATGCCGTCGACCAATTCGACGGCGCGCGCCGTGCGCCGTGACTGTGCAGCACTTTTGTAACGCTCGATAACCGGTTTCAGCAAAAGGAAAAAAGTTACCCACACAATTACCGAGGTCGGGATTGCCGCGGCCAGCATGGGGGTGAGCACCGGCATGGCGTTCTCGGCAATGAACGCCCAATCGCCCCTGAGCGTTGCTTCGGTGATTGCGCCGAACAGTCCGGAAAAGTCCATGGCTTCGGCATTGACCCCGTGGCGGCCGAAGCCCATGGCGACGCCGGACTTGTAGAGCCAGATCCAGATGAACGGAAACGTCCACGGATTACCGACGATTGTGCCGAGCACGGCGGCGACGATACTGCATCTGGAAAGCCACGCGCCGAACGCCGACATCAAGATGTGCAGGCCGATAAATGGCGTGAACGACATCGCCGCGCCCCAGGCAAATCCGCCGGCAATGGCATATCCCGATCCCGGCAGCCGCCCGATCCGGTACATCAGATACCGTGCGGCACGGCGCCAACCCATTTCGGGCCAGACGCTCGCCATGGCTTTACGATGAACGGGCAAGGGAACGCGGCGTTTGAACATACTTCCTAAGTAGCGATTGTGCGGGGTCTTGGAAAGGGCACGTTTTCGTGAAGTTCCTCTGATTTACAGGCATTCTTCCCTGAAACCGCGCCCAGGTCATGCGGCCGGTTTTGGAATCAGCGCCGCAGTGTCAGGCGGTCTCCCTCGACGGAAAACGCTGAAAGTCGTTCGAGAAAACTCATTCCCAGCAACGAACCGCTGAGCCCGCGATCCATGACGGCGGCGCGCACGTCGGTCAGCTCGATGCTGCCGATGGACATCCGGGCAATGCGGACCGGCGCACCGAAGGCGGTGCCGTTCGCGGTCTGAAAGCGGTTGGTGTAGGAAAGCGTATCCGGGTTCATCCCGGCGCGCTCGGCGTCGTCGCGGCTCAGCGTCACGACGCTGGCGCCGGTATCGATCAGGAACTGCACGGTGGTGCCGTTGACCGAGGCGCGGGCATGAAAATGCCCGTCGTTCTGCCGTCCGAGCGTGATCTCTCCCGACCCGCTCTCGACGGCACCGGACGGCACCAGCGCGCCGGACAGCCGCGCGCCGATGGCCTTGAAGTCGTCCTTGAGCGTATAGCCGACGACAAGCACGAGGCCGAGCATGCCCCAGATGAAAAGAGATTTCATCGCACCCTTCAGGTTGAGCTTTGGCGACAGGACCAGCCCCGCCGCGATCAGCACCATCAACGCGAAAGCACGGACAAGATTTGCCTGACTGACGTCGCTTTCGAGCGAACCCGGAAACATGTCGGCCAAAAACCAGATGAGCATGGCGACGGCGGCGCTTCCGATCAGCAGGATCAGGACACGGGGATTCATGGCCTAGTTCGCCGGTAGTTTCTTGAGCGCATCGGCGGCCTTTTCGATGCCTGCCGCAGCGGCTTTTTCGATCCACGTCCGGCCCAGGCGTCGGTTGCGCGCCACACCGTCACCGTTGACCAGCATGGCACCGTAAAGATAGGCCGCTTCGGGAACGCCGTTCTCGGCAGCCGACTGCGCCCACTGCGCGGCAATCGCCTTGTCGGCGGGGACGCCGTCACCCTGCCAGTAAATCCGCGACAATTCGTACTGCGCTTTTGCGTGTCCGGCTTCACCGGCTTTTTCGAACCAGCTCAACGCGGTTTTCGAATCAGCTTTTACGCCGATGCCGCGCGCATGAATCAAGCCGAGTTGGAAATGGCTTTCCGGGTCGGTGCGCAGCGATAATTGTGCAAGCCGTTGCTGCGTGATCCGGCCTTGCTGCTTCTTTGCTCTGGCAATGGCATTGGTGGCGACACCGCTTTGCCGCAGCGCATCGATATACACCAGATAATCATCGAGGATCGCCGGGACGTCGGGATTCAGCTTATTCCATGATGCCAGCGCCTTGCGCTTGTTCTTTTTCTGCCACTCGCGGAACTCGGCGCACCAGTGGCGTTCGAGAACCTGGCGGAACTTGACCATGTTGCGTTTGCCTTTGTCGAAGCCGAGATCCTGATACGCCTTTTCCTGATAAAGGTAGGCTTCGCATTCCAGATCGACTTCGCGCACATGGGACAGATGTCCGCGTAAACGCTGCATGCCGTGACCGGTGAGCTCGTGCGCCAGCACCGGTGCCAGTTCGCGTGGCGACCACTTGCCGCCGAAGCGCCCGACGATGGTCAGAAAATCCTTGGAGGTGCCATTCGCCTGATAAAAATCCGGCAGGAACGCGGCAATGGTCACTTTGCTAAATTCGCGCTGCGGAAATGCCGGGTCGTAGACGATGACGACGTTGCCCGCCGCTTTCAGCTTGTCGATGGCCTTGGCGGTATAGGGCGACCCCGCATACAGGATATCGAGAGCCTCCTTGACCGTATCGGCGCCCTGCTCCGGCGGTGCGATATCGATATCATAGTATTTACCTGCAGGGGCCGGTTTGCCCGCGATCTTCACGCCCCGGTGCGTGAACTGCACCGTGCCGTCATCGGTTGCCGCCATGACCGGCGCCGCCAAGACCGCAAGCACGGTGGCAAGTAAGGCTATTTTCGGCTTTCGGTTGGGCATCGAAAGGCTTTTCATCCTGTTGCCTAGCGGCGCGGCAGCTCGAACATCATCAAAAGCGTGCGTTGCTCCCGGCGATTGAAGTTATCGTCGGAGATAACATACAGATGGGTCGATCCGCCCCTGCCCTCAACCGCTTCGATACCTTCGAAGTTGTCGATGTTCATGGGCGGCGCGAAGCTGGCCAAAAGCCTGCCGGTAATTTCCGCGCCCGCGGCGATATCGGCGGCGCCGACCCGCTTGATCTTGATCCGCACCCCGGCGCGTGGCGTGAAGAACCGTTCAAGCACCACCACGTCGCCGTCCGGCAGGGTTGCGGCCCCGGTCGGGCGAAACCCCTTGTCGGCGATATAGGTCAGCACGTCCCAGCCACCGGCATTGGACACCCAGCCGACGCTGGCGCGTTCATCGGGCGAGCCTTCGGATATCGCCAGCAGGCGACCATCGTGCAGCAGCGTCAACGCCTCGATCCCGTCGTTACCGGGCATGCCCGACAATTCGTCCGGTGCGCGCAGGATGCGCGGCACAGTAGTCCCCGGATCGTAGCGCCACAGCCGGTGATCGCGCTCGAAGGCGACAATGATCTCGCCCTCGACGCCGGGGCTCATGGCTTCGGCGTCGGCCCAGCGCTTACCGGCCAGGGGCGCGCCGTCGAGATCGGAAAGCGTACCCAGGTCGGTGTTGGAGAGGCCGGACAGATTGCCCTTCTCGTCATAAGTCAGATCGGCGGAAAACGATACGGCGGCGTCGGAGATGCTGATCATGCGCCGCCCGTCGGCACTGAGACCGAGCGCGGAAAATCCGCCGAAGCGCGGGTCGCGGCTTTCGAGATGCAATCCACCGCGATAGACGAGGTCGCCCACCGTGTTGGCTGCGGTGTCCGCATTGTCGAGCGGGATGACCGTCGCCGTTACCTCGACCGGTTCGGCGAGAAGCGGCGGCGGCGATATCAGCAAGGCCGTCAGCAATACAAAGTGCAGCATTTTCATGTCATGTGTTTAGCACGCCCGTGTTTCCGCAGAAAGAAATCACGGTGGCATGATTTTCTTGTTCAGGCGGTCATCGGGCGTGACGACGGCGAAATTTTTGTTACCATCGCCGCCATGAAATTCATTCATCTGACCGACCCACACCTGACGGCGTCCGGCGAACTGTTCGAACTGAACGGCGATCAGCGCTTACGCGATGCCGTTGCGTCCATCAATCGCCGCCACGCCGATGCGGAACTGGTGATGATCACCGGTGACATTGCCCACTGGGGCGAGCCCGAGGCCTATGAACGTGCGCGGACGATTTTCGCCGACCTGGCGATGCCGTGGTATCCGCTGATCGGTAATCACGATGTCGCCGATGCATTTTTCGCGGGGCTACCGAACGCCATCGCGGGCGACGCCGGGCGGGCATGTTTCAATATCGAGACCAGCGCCGGGGCGTTCATCGCGCTGGATACCCTCACCGAAGGTACGCATGCCGGACTGCTCGAGGAACGCCAGCTTCAATGGCTCGACGGCGAACTGGCGGCGGCAACGGGTTCTGCATTCCTGTTCATGCATCATCCGCCCGTGAAAACCTGGATCACGGGCATGGACCGTATCCCGTTGATGAACCCGGACGATTTGGCCGCTGTGATTTCGAAATATCCGGCCAAGGTCCGGCATCTGTTTTTCGGGCACATGCACCGCGCCTTTCACGGCAGCTGGCGCGGTATACCGTTTTCCACGGTCAAGGCGACAGCACACCAGATCGCGCCGATCTTTACCGATGATCCGCTGACCTCCAGCCGCGAGCTGCCCGCCTATGCGGTAGTGCTGATCTCCGACGATCAGGTTGCGATCCACGATATCTCGTACATGGAAGAAGCGACGGAGTTTGCGTACGATCGCAACAGCGGTCGGCCGAGTTAAACAGGTTCGAGTGACGTCACTAAAACGTCATTACAATGTGCTAACACTCTGTTCCCATTAATAAAGTTCAGGGTGCCGCCATGGGTTGGTTGCTGACAATCGTGCTTTCGATGCCGCTGACACAAGGCGATGTCGAATTCCGAATGTGGTTTTCCAAGGAAAGCTATTGCACGTTCGCCATCGAGAAGTTTTCCGAAAAACCCTTCATGCAGATACTCGAGGACGGCAGCGAGATGCCGGGTGGCGTGAAAAGCGCCACTTGCCGGGCGTTGTCGAAGCACGAAGAAGCGTTGGTGCCGGAACATCTGCGCTGGAAAACCAAGCCAATATTGGGCGGTTTGTTCGGGCAAAACTGATCGCGCCCCACCAACCTTGTCATTCATCCATATCCGTCTCAGGATCGGTTCCTAGTCGTGTGCAGGAAATGACAAGGAAACAGGCATGCTACCGATCCGACTGATGGCGACAACGGGGATCCTCGGTTACGGCTTCACCGAGGAAGCATTTAACGCCGGTGTCGCCATGAAGCCCGATCTGATCGCCTGTGATGCAGGGTCGACGGATCCCGGCCCGCATTACCTCGGCAGCGGCACGCCCTTTGTTTCTCGTGCCGCCGTGAAGCGCGATCTCGGCCTGATGGTGACGGCGGGAGTCGAGCATGGGATTCCAGTTATGATCGGTTCCTCCGGCGGCAGCGGGTCGGACGCACAGGTCGATTGGACCCTCGATATCCTGCGGGAGATTTGCGCCGAGAATAATCTGACGCCGAAGGTCGCGGTCATTCGCACCGAACAGTCCAAGGACTTCTTGCAGGCGAAGTGCGCAGACGGAAAGATCGCGCCGCTGGGGCCGATCGGCGAGTTGACCAAGGCCGACATCGACGATGCGGTGCGCGTTGTCGCCATGATGGGGCCGGAAGCCTATCAGAAGGCGTTGGCCGAAGGCGCCGACGTGGTCATTGCCGGACGCGGTACGGACGCGGCGTTGTTTGCCGCCCTGCCCTTGATGCGCGGCGCGGATCCGGGACTTGCCTGGCACCTTGCAAAGATCATCGAATGCGGTGCCCAGGTGGTTGAACCCCGCGAGGGCCAGGATTGCGTGATCGGTACCATCTATGACGATTACTTCACGGTCGAGCCGGGGCACCCTGACCGTCGCTGCACGGTTACGCGCGTGTCGGCACACACATTGTACGAAAATCCCGAGCCGTATCGCCTTAAGGAGCCGGACGGTACGCTGGTGACCGACCGCTGCTTGTTCGAGCAACTCAGCGAGCGCGTCGTCAAGGTCTCCGGCAGCCGCTACGAACCTGCGGACGCGTATACGGTGAAACTGGAAGGTGCGCGCCAGGTCGGCTTTCGCACGGTCTTCATTGCCGGAATTCGCGATCCGATCCTGATCGCCGGGATCGACGATTTCGTGGTTTCCTGCCGCCAACGGATAGCGCGGGACGTCGGCGCGCTGGGCATTGCGCCCGAAGACTTCACACTTTCGGTACACCTGTACGGCAAGAATGCGGTGATGGGCGAACTGGAACCGGAAATCGACGGACCGGTGCACGAGTTAGGATTGCTGCTTGATGTGCTCGGCAGGACCGAGGACATCAGCCGCGCTGTTCTCGCGAAATCCCGCTATGCGTTTCTACACACGGACTTTCCGGGTCGGATGTGCATCTCGGGCAATCTGGCCATTCCGTTTTCGCCGTCTGACATGCATGTCGGCGCGGTCTATGAATTCAATATCTGGCACGTCATGGAATGCGCCGATCCGATGGAATGCGTGCGCATGGAATGGATGTCGCCGGAGGAGGTTCGCGCATGGCGAAACTGATGGATATTGCCCGTGTCGTGCGCGGCAAGAACGCGGGGGCATTGCTGCTCACGCTGGACGTGATGTTCGATGACGAAGAAACCTACCGTAAGGTGCGCGATTCCGGGGTCCTTTCGCCACGCACGATTGCTCCCCTTTACGGCGTCACGGACAACGAGGTGGCGATCATTCCGTTTGACGTCGCCAAGGCCATCAAGATTACGGTACCACGCCGCGTGCGCTCGGGGGCTCCGGGCGACACCGATGTATATGGCGCGCAGCAACATGTGCCGTTGATGATGATCGACCTGCCTGATTGACATGATGAGGACTTTGCCATGACTGTTCCCTACCCCTTTCACTCGCGTCAGAGCCCGGACGGCGGCGAGGTCTTTTTCGACCACGTCGCATGGATGGTCCCGGATATGGATGCCGCCTCGGCGGTGTTTGAGAAGCTGGGTTTCTTCCTGACCGACTATTCCGTGCACGGCAACCACGATCCGGAAACGGGGAACCGCATTCCGCAGGGAACGGCGAACCGCCTTGCCATGCTGGAAACCGGCTATATCGAGCTTCTATGCACAGTGGACGGCGTCACGGCGCCGGTGGTTGACGATCTCAATGCGCGGCTCGGGCGCTATATGGGGGTGCATCTTCTGGCGTTTTCCCATGCCGATGCGGATGCGGCATTCGGTCGTATCGAGGGCGACGGCTTCCGGCTGCAGCCGATGGTGCATTTGAGACGCGATGTCGAAGCCGCCGACGGCTCGGATGCCGAAGTGCAGTTCAGCGTGATCCGCGCTGCGTTCGATGAAATTCCCGAAGGCCGCATTCAGGTGCTGACCCACCACACACCCGATCTGATGTGGCAGGACCGATATCTGGCCCGCGCCAACGCCTTGTGCGCGCTGGTCGATGCCGTGATCTGCGTCGACGACCCGCAAGCATCGGCGCAACGCATGGCAAGTTTTCTGGCGAAAGCGGCCAACGTCGTCGACGGCGATGAAGCGCTTGTGGTGACGGATCGCGGTGGTTTGCGGTTCGTGACGCGCGCCCGGCTGGCGGACATCGTGCCCGGATTCACGCCGCCGTCCCTGCCTTATACGGCGGCCATCGGGTTTCTTTCCGGCGATCTTGAAAAGACGCGGGCGTATTTCGCGGGTGCCGGTGTTGCGCTCGCGGAAACTGATGGCGCATTGGTCATCGCGCCCGAGGATGCGCTGGGCACGGCGATGGTGATCTACAAATAAACCCGGATGCTTCGAGACGCTCGCGTTGCTCGCTCCTCAGCATGAGGACGACAAGCAAACCCTCATCCTGAGGAGCACGTGCGCGAAGCGGGCCGAAGGCCACGCGCGTCTCGAAGGATGGATCTCAAATCAAGTTTCGGATGACCACTTAGTGGTTTGTTATCTGGCCACTTTCCGGGCAGCCTTGCGCAGGTCCTGCCCGGTGTTTTCATCGAACAGTTCGGCGAGGCGCGCCATCATGGTGCCACCCAGTTCCTCGGCATCGACGATGGTCACGGCTCTGCGGTAGTAGCGCGTCACGTCGTGGCCGATACCGATCGCAGTCAGTTCCACGTTCGATTTGGTCTCGATGTAGTGGATCACTTCACGCAGGTGGCGTTCCAGATAATTGCCCGGGTTGGCGCTGAGCGTCGCATCGTCGACCGGCGCGCCGTCGGAAATCACCATCAGGATGCGGCGTTGTTCGGGGCGGCCCAGCAAACGGTTGTGCGCCCACAGCAAGGCTTCGCCGTCGATGTTTTCCTTGAGCAGACCTTCGCGGAGCATCAGCCCCAGGCTCGGCCGGGCGCGCCGCCACGGCATATCGGCGGATTTATAGACGATGTGGCGCAGATCGTTGAGACGGCCCGGGTTCTTGGGCTTGCCCTGCTCGACCCATTTTTCACGGGCTGTGCCGCCTTTCCACGAGCGTGTCGTAAAGCCGAGAATTTCGACTTTCACGCCACAACGCTCCAGGGTGCGGGCAAGGATATCCGCGCTCATGGCGGCGACGGTGATCGGCCGGCCGCGCATGGAACCGGAATTATCGATTAGCAGCGTCACCACGGTGTCGCGGAACTCGGTATCGGATTCCATCTTGAACGATAACGGTGCGACCGGGTCGATGACGACCCGCGACAGCCGTCCGGCGTCGAGCATGCCTTCCTCGAGATCGAACTCCCACGACCGGGTCTGTTGCGCCAGAAGACGCCGTTGCAGCCGGTTGGCGAGCTTACCGACGACGCCCTGCAGGTGCGAAAGCTGCTGGTCCAGCTGATGGCGCAGACGCGTCAGCTCTTCGGTGTCGCACAACTCGTTAGCGTCGGTGACTTCGTCGAATTCGGTGGTGAAAGCGTGATACGGCTGATTGTCGCCGGTGTCGTTGCGGCGCCAGTCGGGATCGTATTCGCTCGGACCGGCGGGTTCTTCTTCGCCCTCGCCCGGGTTCATGTCGTCTTCGGAAAATTCCGGATCGAAGTCCATGCCTTCGGTGGAATCGCTGTCCTCGGTCTCGCCAGCCATCGAGCCGTCGGAATCCATATCGGCATCCGAGGCATCGGCATCCTGATTGCCCTGCTCGTTGTCGTCGGAATCGCTTTTCTCGTCGTCCTCGGGGCTATCCTCGGGCGGTTCGTCGCGCAAAAGGTCCAGCGACTTCAGCATGTTATTGACGGTTTTGGAGAATGTTTCCTGATCGGACGCCGACTTCACCAACTCGTCGAGATCACCGGAAATCTTCTTTTCGATGTCGGCACGGTACAGGTTGACGAAATCCTTGGCCGAATCCGGCAATTCCCGGCCAGACAGATGTTCGCGGACCAAAAGCCCGACCACTTCCGGCAACAGCGCGTCGTCGCGCTCCTTGATGCCGTTGTAGCCCTTGGCGCGGCAGCGCTCTTCGAGCAGCGCCTGCAGGTTGTCGCTGGCCCCGGTCAGCCGTTGTGCGCCGAGTGCCTCGCAGCGGACTTGTTCGACGGCTTCATAAACACGGCGCGCATCTGCGCCGTCCGGCATGTTCTCGCGGTGGGTATCGGCATCGTGGTGGCGCAACCTGAGCGACAACGCATCCGACATGCCGCGAAAGCGCGACATGGCTTCGGGGCTCATGTTGGCTTGCGGGGCCGGCAGATGCGCGGTTTCCGACGTCAGGCCGGGCGTGCTTTGCCCGTACTGGACCTCAAGTTCCTTGGCATGCCCCATGGCGCGCAGCGTCGAGGCGGTGACACGCTTCCAAAGTTCTGCCGGGTGCTCGTTGCCCAAGGCCGATACCTTACGTCAGAATTACTGCAGGACCGCGTTGGCGGCGGACTCGGGAAGTTCCTCGCCCATCGCACGCTGGTAATATTCGGCCACCACCGGTCGTTCCAGTTCGTCGCACTTGTTGAGGAACGTGACGCGGAACGCATAACCGAGATCCTTGAAGATTTCGGCGTTCTGCGCCCAGGTGATCACGGTTCTGGGCGACATGACGGTCGAGATGTCGCCGGCCATGAAACCGGCGCGGGTCATGTCGGCCAATTCGACCATGGCGGCGATCTGGTCCTTGCCTTCCTTCGAGTCGTAGGATTCGCACTTGGCCAGCGCGATTTGCACTTCGTCGTCGTGCGGCAGATAGTTCAGCGTGGCAACGATGTTCCAGCGGTCCATCTGGCCCTGGTTGATCTGCTGCGTGCCGTGATACAGGCCCGTCGTGTCGCCGAGACCAATGGTGTTGGTCGTCGAGAACAGGCGGAAATACTTGTGCGGGCGCATGACGCGGTTCTGGTCGAGCAGCGTCAGCTTGCCTTCGACTTCGAGCACGCGCTGGATCACGAACATCACGTCCGGCCGGCCGGCGTCGTATTCATCGAAAACGACCGCGGTCGGGTTTTGCAGCGCCCACGGCAGGATGCCTTCGCGGAATTCGGTGACCTGCTTGCCGTCCTTCAGGACGATGGCGTCCTTACCGACGAGGTCGATACGCGAAATGTGGCTGTCGAGGTTGATGCGTATGCACGGCCAGTTAAGGCGCGCCGCCACCTGCTCGATGTGCGTCGATTTCCCGGTGCCGTGATAGCCCTGGATCATGACGCGGCGGTTGTAAGCAAAGCCCGCAAGAATCGCCATCGTCGTATCGCGGTCGAAGCGATAGGCGTCGTCGATATCCGGAACGTGGCTGTCAGCTTCGGAAAACGCCGGTACTTCCATGTCGCTGTCGATGCCGAACACCTGACGGACAGAGAGTTTGATATCCGGTTCCTGCATCAGAAGCGGCTGAGATTGGTGGCTAGAGGTCATACGCGCATTCCCGTTGATCTGACCGGTCGCCTTCCGTAGACCGGCGTTAATGTCTCGACGTCATCCATATAGGGATTCTGTTCATCCGGTGTTAGGGGCAATCCCCCGAGGCGTCAAGGATTTGTGCCGTTTTTGCGGCTTTTTTGGATGTGTTTTCTTGTTACTGAGACAATTGCCCCGCTCTTCCCCGGCATTCCAAACTTGATTTGGGATTTATGCTTCGAGACGCTCGCTTTGCTCACTCCTCAGCATGAGGGAAAAAAGTTTCACCCTTATCCTGATGAGGCCGCAGGCCGTCTCGAAGGATATGAGCATTCAGAATCAAGTTCAGGACGACGGAAGGACTAGACCACCAGAAACTGCCTGAGCGTTTCATAGGCTTCGCGGATTTCCTTGAATTTCTCTTCCGCCGCTTTGGTGCCGCCGTTGGTATCCGGATGGTGTCTCTTGACCAGTTCCTTGTAGCGGCTTTTCAGTTGTTCTGCGCTGATCGGCAACTGCATGCCGAAGGTCGCGAGCGCGGCGCGGGTTGGCGCATCGGCCTGCGGCCCGGTTGCCTCGGCAGCCTTTTCGTTGAACAGGCCGAAATCGTCGACGAAGTAATCGGGATCGATGCCGAACGGGCCCATCCCCGCTTTCGGACCGCGCGGGATATCCTCGCGGTCGCCGATCGGCCAGCTTGGGCGCTGCCAGACGGTATCGCGCCGAAGATCGGCCTCAACTTCTTCGTCGGTCATTCCTTCGAAATAGTTCCAGCGGCGGTTGAATTCGCGGACATGATCGAGGCAGAACCAGCGGTATTCCCGCAGTTGTTCGCGCGACCGGGGGGCTTTGTGGTCGGCCTTCATATGGCAATCCGGCCATTCGCACAGGCGAATGTCCTCGGCGACGTCGTCGCGCATGATCAGTGACGGATGGGGCTGTTTGCGTCTTGCCATAGGCGATAATGTGCGCCTTTCGAGCAAAGATACAAGCTTGACAGAAACGATTTTGATACCGTGACAGCGGACGGCCCGGCGTCTAGGATTTCAGGCGCTGAACGGCGCTCAAAGCGGGAATCGAATGCCGCTGGCGAAGCGCTTGGCGGGGACTCAGGGGGACAGATGGCGGATCACAACATGAACGGCGACGATACGGAAAAGGCGGCCAATGAGGATCGCTACGACGCGCTGTTCGGCCGTATTGCGCTTAGCCCCGATGCGGCCGCGATTGATGCGGCGGAAGAACCCGAAAAAGGCATGTGGCTGCGCCTCGCTGAAAACGAAAGTTATGAGCGTCTGAACCTGGCGGCAACTTATCTGGCGGTGTTCTTCGCGCCTGTCGCCGCGTTTTTGGAAATGCTGAGTGGCACCACGGACTTGATCTGGTCTGCAGAAGCCGCGCGCTGGGTCGAGGCGTTGATGGGCATTTTCTTCATGTTCGATATCTGTGTCGGTGCGCTGGCCTATGGCATGAAGTATTTCAAGACCCCCGCCGCGTGGATCAACATTCTGGCAGTCGGCGCCACCGGGGCATCGTTCCTGGCCGGCGGCACCGGGTTCGCCAACCCGCGGGTATTGCGGATTCTGAGAACCGTGCGCGCCGTCGCCAAGGTCGGCCTGGTGCAGAAAGTCGGTACTCGCGAAACCGTTCTAGGTGCGGAGATGCTGGCGTCCATGGGGCGCGACGACGCCTGGTATGCGGTCGGCATCCTGCTTTTGATCAGCATGCTCGGCGATTTTTCCATCGGCACGTATCTGCATATCTCAGACCCGATTCTCGAGGTCATCATCTATGCGGCGATGGTCTATGCGGTGCGCTGGAAAGCGGAGCGCAATGTCGCACGGGTCGGCAAGATATTTATGGACCGCCTGCACGAGGCCAATCAGGTGATTCTCGGCAAAATGCGCGAGATTCCCGGCCTTGAGGACGCGGATGCGATCATTCAGCGCCGCGCCGAGGAAGCCGAAAACGAAGGCCGCCATCTGAACGAGATCGATACGCTGATCGAAGCCATCAGCATGATCATCTCCAACCTGCGCCGGTTCATCAGCCGACGTGCCTTTCTGGAAGCCAAGGGTGAGCGTGTGATCCCTACCCGCTCGCCGGTCGCGCTGATGTTCACCGATGTGGCCGGTTTCCAGGCGCTGACCCACGAGCTGGAAAAAGACATCCTGCCGGTGCTCAAGACTTATCTGGGTGAAATGAACCGGGGCGTGAGCCGCCATGGCGGCGATATCGACAAGTTTCTCGGCGAAGGCATCTTTGCCTATTTCCACAACAACGAAGACCCGCGCACCAGCGCCAACGCCGCGTTCGACGCTGCCGTCGAAATGCGCAAGCTTTCCGAGGCATTGGAAGTCGCCGGCGGTGTATGGGACGAATTCTTCAAGGGCAAGAAAGGCTGGGAAGGCAAACAGCGCTTCAATACCCGCTTCGGGTTGCACTGGGGGCTGGTTGTCGCTGGACCGGTCGGCGACGACGACCGCGCCGACTCCACGTTGATCGGCGACAACGTCAATCTGGCGTCCCGGCTTGAGTCCCTGAATGAGATGTATGGCACGCAAATCCTTGTCAGCAGCGACTTTTACGACTGTCTGAGCGCGGATCGCCGGGTATTGTGCCGACGCATCGACCGTATTGTGATCGTCGGTCACGATACGCCGATCGATTTGTATACCGTCGATATCCAGCCGATGCCGGTGGGTTTTCTGCTGGCCTTCGACCGGGCGGTCGCGGCGTATCTGGACGGCGACTGGAGCTCGGCGCGAGCGGCTTTATTCGCAGCCCGTAATGCCTTGATCGCCGAGGACGAAGACCCCGACGCGGCGACGGAGACGCTGCTCAAACGGATCGAGGATATCAATTCGTTTTGGCAGAAAGCGGTTTCGCACCTGCGCGAGCGCGTGCCCGAGGATGTCACCGAAGAAACGGCGCGTGCCTTGGGGATGCGCCTGTCCGGCGATACCTGGCTGCCGCCCCATGAATGGAAAGGCGCTTGGCGGATAATGGACTGACGCGCGCGGCCGGAAATTCGCGCCGATAACCGCCGAAAAGCTGCAAGGAACGCTTGACGGCATGGGGGGAAGCCCCTAAAAGACCGTCCAACGGATCGTGCCAACATACCTGTGGCTGGCGCGGTCCCAATTTTTTGTAGAGACGTAGTGTGGCGCAAGCCGCCCCAGATTGAGGACCGAGACCATGTCCAAACGCTGTGAACTGACCGGTCGTACCGTTCAAACCGGCAACAACGTGAGCCACGCGATGAACAAGACGCGTCGCCGTTTTCTGCCGAACCTGCAGACGACCTCGCTGTGGTCCGAAGCGCTGGGCGAAAACGTCCGCTTCCGCATCACCGCATACGGCATCCGCACGGTTGAACACAGCGGCGGCCTTGATGTCTATCTCATGAAAACCGCCGACGAGAAGCTGAGCACGAACGCCGTTCGCGTGAAGCGTCGCATCAAGAAGGCGCTTGAAAAAGCCGCCGCCTGATCCGGCTTAAAAGAACCTGATGGAAGAGGCCCGCTTTCGAGCGGGCCTTTTTCGTTGTGGGGAGAATTGTTCGTAATGGTCTCCAAATAGAGAAAACACCTTAATTTATCAAAATATCACGAAAGCCGATCAAACTGAGAAATAAGATGTTCAATCGAGTGCTGCGTCGAATTTTAATTAATTATGCAATCTCGAAGGCAAGCTCTAAACCAGCGCCGGATCGTATTCCCTTAAGTGGTATCGAACGTCTAGTTGGCAGAGATTATTATGTTCTTTGGTTTGGGACTGATGAGGACAAACGGCGGTTCCTGTTTCGCCGGAAGATATTCGGAGGGGTTTCGGGGTTAAGTTTTCCAGAGGACTCAAACGAGGGTGAAGACGCCAACCTTACAAGCGAGGAATTGTTAACTAGAAACATCACCATTGAACAATATTACCGGCAGTCTCAATTTGAATACCAAGGCGTGCTCGAGTTCTTTGTCTACAATTTTTTCAGAGTGTACAAAGTTGTTCATCTTAAAGCTCAAATATCACAGGCATTATTCATTCGAGGATCGCTAGCTTTAAAAGACAGAAGCCAATTGTTGCGTTTTATAGCCGACGAGACGTTGAATGATCGAAATTACCGTACTTCAGCAATTGATATTATTACTGAAATTTACAGCATCAGAGCTTGGAGCCATCCGCAACGTGAGCGCGTTCAACATTATTATGAGTTAATGCTGCAATCATTGGTCTCTTCAGGAGATTTAACAGAACATGACCGCTCGTTTCGACTCACTCCCAAAGCGTTGCAAACCATCCATGACGAATCGGAAGAACAAACTCGTCATGAAGACAATAAGCGGCTTCAACGTCGATTGGTCTGGTTAACTTTGGCTCTGGTCTTTGTTGGTCTTTTGGACATCACGGTCCGAATTTTTTCAGGACCGTGAGATGATTAAGGTACAAAAGAACCTGATGGAAGAGGCCCGCTTTCGAGCGGGCCTTTTTCGTTGTGAAAGGATTGAAATCCTTCGAGACGGCCCCTTGAAGAGGGCGGGGCCTCCTCAGGATGAGGATGTAAACAATACCTCATGCTGAGGAGCGAGCGTCGCGAGCGTCTCGAAGCATGAACCCCAAATCACGTTTGGGATAGCGATTTTTTACATGAGCGCGTTGGCACCGGGATAGACCGACACCGGGCCGAGCTCTTCCTCGATGCGGATGAGTTGATTGTATTTCGCCAGCCGGTCGGAGCGGCTGAGCGAGCCGGTTTTGATCTGCCCGGCGTTGGTCGCCACGGCGATATCGGCGATGGTCGCGTCCTCGGTCTCGCCCGAGCGGTGCGAGATCACCGTCGTATAACCGGCGCGGTGCGCCATGTTCACGGCTTCCAGCGTTTCCGTCAGCGTGCCGATCTGGTTGACCTTGATGAGGATCGAGTTGGCAACGCCCTGCTCGATGCCGTCGGCCAGACGCAGCGGATTGGTGACGAACAGATCGTCGCCGACCAGTTGCACCTTGTCGCCGATTTCATCGGTCAGCATTTTCCAGCCTTTCCAATCGTCCTCGGCCATCGGGTCTTCGAGCGAAGCAATCGGGTATTTCGACACCAGGTCGGCCCAATATTTGACCATCCCGGCGGCGTCGAGGGTCTTGCCCTCGCCTTCGAGCACGTATTTGCCCTTTTTGTAGAATTCGGTCGACGCGGCATCGACGGCCAGTACGACGTCGGCGCCGACTTTGTATTTCGCGCCCTTGATCGCCTTCATGACGAAGTCCAGCGCTTCGGTCGTCGAATTCAGCGACGGCGCGAAGCCGCCTTCGTCACCGACGTTGGTGTTGTGGCCGGCATCCGACAGGTCCTTTTTCAGGCGCTGGAAGATTTCCGAGCCCATGCGGATTGCATCGGCGACGGTATCCGCGCCGACCGGCATGATCATGAATTCCTGGATGTCGATGGGGTTATCGGCGTGCGCGCCGCCGTTGACGATGTTCATCATCGGCACCGGAAGGACGTGCGCGTAGGAGCCGCCGATCGAGCGATACAGCGGCAACCCACATTCCTCGGCAGCGGCCTTGGCGCAGGCCATCGACACGCCGAGCAGCGCATTGGCGCCGAGCTTGCTCTTGTTCGGGGTGCCGTCCAGTTCGATCATCACGTTGTCGATGAACACCTGTTCCTCAACATCGACGCCGACCAGCGCTTCGAAGATGTCGTTGTTGACGGCGGCGACGGCCTTCAGCACGCCCTTGCCGCCATAGCGCTTCTTGTCGCCGTCGCGCAATTCCACGGCTTCGTGCTTGCCCGTCGACGCGCCCGACGGCACGGCGGCTCGGCCCATGACGCCGGTTTCCAGAAGCACGTCGACCTCGACCGTCGGGTTGCCCCGGGAATCGAGAATTTCACGGCCGGTGATATCGATGATCGCAGTCATATTGGTTCCTTCGTGTGTATCAGTCGTTGTTGGCGAGGCTTTCCGGCGCGGGGCTGGATTTCGCCAGCGCGTCGAATGCCATCAAATCCTTAAGAACGCCTTCTAAGCGGTTGATCGGAATCATGTTCGGACCATCGGACGGTGCGTTGTCCGGGTCCTGGTGGGTTTCCATGAAAACGGCCGCGATGCCCAGAGATACAGCAGCGCGTGCCAGCACCGGGGCGAATTCGCGCTGACCGCCGCTGCTCGATCCCTGCCCGCCCGGCTGCTGCACGGAATGCGTGGCGTCGAACACCACCGGGCACCCGGTGTCGTTCTTCATGGTCGGCAGGCCGCGGAAATCGGTGACCAGCGTATTATAGCCGAAGCTGGCGCCGCGCTCGGTCACGGTGACCTGCTCGTTGCCTGTGCTCATGATCTTATCGACCACGTTCTTCATGTCCCAAGGCGCCAGGAACTGACCTTTCTTGACGTTGATCGCCTTGCCGGTGCTGCCGGCGGCGAGCAAAAGATCGGTCTGGCGGCACAGGAATGCCGGGATCTGCAGGATATCGACGGCGTCCGCGACGGCGGCGCAGTGTGCCGGTTCGTGTACGTCGGTGAGCACCGGCAAGCCTGTGGTTTCGCGGATTTCCCTGAAGATCGGTAGCGCCTCTTCGAGGCCGATCCCGCGCTGTCCTTTGAGACTGGTGCGGTTGGCCTTGTCGTACGACGTCTTGTAGATGATCCCGATGCCGAGTTTTTCGCCCAAGCCCTTGAGTGTATTGGAAATTTCAAGCGCGTGTTCGCGCGTTTCCAATTGGCATGGCCCGGCGATGATGCCGAGCGGCTTAACGTTCGAAAGGCTCACAGGCCCGACGTTGACGGTGCGTTGTTCAATCATGCGCTTCTGATAGCGCCTAACGCCGCTTGGGGAAAGGATTTTGCGGTAATTACCCTGTCGTTATCCCGGAGCCGAGCAGCGCGAGGTATCCGGGACCTGTTTCGAAGCTTGCACCAATCCCGATGGGATCCGGACCCGTCATGGGTCTTGGGTCGCGCTTTGCTTGCCCGGGATGACGACGATGGATGTGGCTTTAAACCAGCCGCGACTGGTTGACCGAGGCGCGGATGAACGACGTGAACAGCGGGTGCGCGTCGAACGGCTTGGATTTCAGTTCCGGGTGGAACTGCACGCCGATGAACCATGGGTGGTCCGGATATTCGACGATTTCCGGCAGGATGCCGTCCGGTGACATGCCCGAGAACCTGAGCCCCGCCGCTTCCAGACGCTCGCGGTATTCTGTGTTTACCTCGTAGCGGTGGCGGTGACGTTCGGAAATCATCTCGCCCCCGTAGATGCTGCGGACCCGGCTGTTTTCAGCCAGTTCACAGTCATACGCGCCGAGCCGCATGGTGCCGCCCATGTCGCCGTCGCTTTGGCGCTTTTCCAAAGCGTTTCCCTTCAGCCATTCGGTCATCAAACCGACGACCGGTTCGTCCGTGGCGCCGAACTCGGTGGAGCTGGCGTTCGGAATGCCGGCCAGATTGCGCGCCGCTTCGATGACCGCCATCTGCATGCCGAAGCATATACCGAAATACGGAATGCCGCGTTCGCGGGCGAATTTGGCGGCGAGAATCTTGCCTTCCGCGCCGCGTTCGCCAAAGCCGCCCGGCACCAGAATGCCGTGCGTGTCCTCAAGATATTCGAGCGGTGTGTCGCCTTCGAAGATCTGGCTGTCGATCCAGTTCATCTTGACGCGGACGTTGTTGGCGATGCCGCCGTGGTCCAGCGCTTCCGACAGCGATTTGTAGGCGTCCAGCAGCCCCGTGTATTTGCCGACGACGGCGATCGAGACCTCGCCTTCCGGCTTGGTCTTGCGGACGTGAATGTCCTTCCACGTGGTCAGGTCCGGTTCCGGCGCCTTGATGCCGAAATGACGGCAGACCACGTCGTCCATGCCTTCCTCGTGATAGCGGATCGGCACTTCGTAGATGCTCTTGGCGTCCAGACCCTGAATAACCGCGTCCTCGCGAACGTTGCAGAACAGCGCGATCTTGCGGCGTTCGCCGTCGGGCAGCGCATGTTCGGAACGGCACAACAGCATGTCCGGCTGGATGCCCAGCGACAGCAGCTCCTTGACCGAATGCTGGGTGGGTTTCGTCTTCAACTCGCCGGCGGCGGCGATGTACGGGATCAGCGTCAGGTGCAGATACATCGCCCTTTCGCGCCCCAGATCGTTGCCGAGCTGGCGGATCGCTTCGAGGAACGGCAGCCCTTCGATATCGCCGACCGTGCCGCCGATCTCGCAAAGGATGAAATCCTCGTCCTCCAGGTCGGAAACGACGAAGTTCTTGATGGCGTCGGTGACGTGCGGAATGACCTGGATCGTCGCGCCCAGATAGTCGCCGCGGCGTTCCTTGGCGATGACGTCGGAATATATCCGTCCGGTCGTCACGTTGTCGGACTTTTTCGCGCCGACACCGGTGAAGCGTTCGTAGTGACCGAGGTCGAGGTCGGTTTCCGCCCCGTCGTCGGTGACGTACACCTCGCCATGTTGATACGGGCTCATGGTGCCCGGATCGACGTTGAGATAAGGATCCAGTTTACGGAGCCTGACTTTGAACCCGCGCGCTTGAAGAAGCGCTCCGAGAGCTGCGGAGGCCAGACCTTTACCGAGAGAGGAGACCACGCCGCCTGTGATAAAAATGAATCGCGTCATGGGCGGACACCATACATCAAGAACCGGCTCTGCCAACCGTGCATATTACGCACACGCGGAGGCGCCTCCGGCCAGATCGGGCCGGAGGGTCTGAGGCTTTGATTTTTCATTAGTTTTGCGGTTTGGGCGTGGTCGGCTGCGGCACCGTCGGCGTCGACGAAGGTGCGCTCGGCGTCGACGAAACGGGCGCCGCCTGATCCAAAATCGATCCCGATTCGCGGCCCTGGCTCGCCATGATCGCAAGAACGATGCTGGTGATGATGAAACACGTCGCCAGAATGGCCGTGGTACGGGTCAGCACATCGGCTGCCGCGCGGCCGGTCATGAAGCCGCCGCCGCCCCCGCCGCTGCCGCCCATACCGAGCGCACCGCCTTCGGAGCGTTGCATCAGGATCACCGCCACCAGTGCGATAGCGAGAATCAGATGAATGACGAGAACAACCGTTTCCATAGCGCGTTCGTCTCCTGGACCTTTGAACGGGGCGTGTTCTAACGGCTTCGCGCCTGTTTGACCAGCCCGGATTTCAAATGGGGCGATATGGTGGGTCCCGCAATGCCGGTTCCCCCGCGCCGATTGATGCCGTCCGCCGCAAATGTGCACGAAACGGTCGCCTTGACTCGCGCATAGGTTTAATTTAAAAATGGCTCAAGTCCCGGGGAGCAGTGCGCCTGCATCCCGGGGCTTTTTTTGTCCCGGACATGATCCGGGACCACGCCCGGCCCGAAGCCGGGATCCGGCCGCCCCTTCCGGGCGGCCTTTTCTTGTCCCGGCCCTGAGCCGGGATCATTCAGCAACATCGATCAGAGGAGCTTCCCCATGGGAACCACCGACAATACCGCTGTGCAGGCAGCGACGACGTCCCTGCAAAGTAATTCCACGGCCAAATCCACGGCTAAGGCCGCTACCAACTCGGCCACGTCCGGCCTTGGCGGGTCCGTCGGCATGGGCGCCGAAAACGCGCCGGACGACGTCATGAAGGTCTCGGGCGCGCTCGCCGCCAACGGCCTGATGGACGCACCGCAATCTCAAGCCGACGCGACGCTTTTTAAAGGCATCATCGGCGCACAGGAACGCATGGACGGTGCGCTCAAGCGCGACGGGCTGATCAATCCCGGCGGACCGACGGAGCAGGCGTTCTCCCGCCTCGCCGGTCAGGGCTTTGTGAAGCCCGCACCGGCGCAACCCGCGACGCCCGCGCGACCGGCTACCGGAGACGCGGTCCTGAACGCCGAACTTCGTGCCGATGCCAAGCAGAACGCCGTCGCCGCTGCCCAGGCCCGCGTGAAGGCGAACCTGAGCGACGACAACCGCTCCGACTATCGCAAGGCACAGGACCGCCACCGGCTGGACAAGGCCCGCGAAGACGCCGAACGGGCCCAGGGCCGCGCCCGGCACGCGCAAGCCGAGCAACGCCGCCGCCGGACGGAACAGCAAGCTGCCGCGCAGCAGAAAGCCGCTGTCGACGCACGGAAACAGGCGGTTCAGGCCAGAAAGGCCGTGAGCACAGGCCTGACCAAGATCGTCAATCAGGCGGGCAAAGCCATCGGCAATGCCGTTCGTGTCATCCGTCTCGTCATGATTGCCAGTTTAACGCGCATACCCCTGCCCTCCAATCGTTCGTTCATCGAAGGCTATGCAAGGATGGGCGGGATTAATTGCTTAACCCGGTCTTGCCCGTAGAGAGGGTCTGGCGTGCGTCAGGGCGCGGCGTCGGCAATCGCCGTGAAGTCTTCGGCTTTGAGGCTTGCGCCGCCGATGAGCCCGCCGTCGACATCCGCGAGCGCGAGCAGTTCCTTGGCGTTGGACGGTTTCATGGAACCGCCGTAGAGCAGACGCACCCCGTTCGCCACCCCGTCACCGAAGCGCGACGCGAGGCCGGCACGGATCGCGGCATGGACTTCCTGCACTTCGTCGTTGGTCGGCGTGCGGCCGGTACCGATGGCCCAGACGGGTTCGTACGCGACGACAAGGTTTTCCGCCGTGGCACCGTCGGGTACCGAGGCCGCGACCTGTCCGCCGACGATATCCAGCGTCTTGCCGGCGTCCCTTTCCGCTTCGGTCTCGCCGACGCAGACGATGGCGCAAAGCCCGGTGCGGTGTGCCGCTTCGGCCTTGGCACAGACGTCGGCATCGGTTTCTGCGTGATCGGCGCGGCGTTCGGAATGGCCGACGATGACGTGGCTGCAGCCGAGGTCGGCCAGCATCTCTGCGGCGACGTCGCCGGTATGCGCACCGGATGCGGCGGCGTGACAGGTTTGTGCGCCAAGCGCGATGTCACTTTCCGAGATCATAGCGCCGACCGGCCCCAGGTATGGAAACGGCGGGCAGATCAGCAATTCGACACCGTCGCGGCCCGGCCAGGCGACAAGACCGTCCGTCAGGGTTTCCGCCATTTCGCCGCTGGCGTTCATTTTCCAGTTCCCGGCGATCAGTGTCGTGCGCTCAGTCATGTCCATTCCCTTTTGAAAGATGCATTGTATCCGCTAATTACCATGCTGGATGCGGCGCTACAATTGGCGCTTCAATTCGCCAACGCGCTATTGCCGCCCCCTTCCCCGTTCCCTAATATGCCGCCGCCGTCGGATAGCGACGGGGTGGCGCGGCTTTGTTTCGCTAACCACATAAAAGTAACAGAAGACACTGGGATATTTTAGGCATGCTCCAAGCAATCCGCAGCAAAACGGCGTCCGTTGTCGTCAAGGCCCTGGCCGGCCTGTTGATCATCAGTTTCGCCGCATGGGGCATTCAGGACATCCTTGTGACCCGGGCGTCGGAACTGCACGTCGCCAGCGTCGGCGATACGGAAATCGATCCGGTCGAGTTCGATTATGAATTGAGCCGCGAGACCCAGCGTCTGCGCCAGAACTTCGGTGGTCAGCTGAGCGAGGAACAGCTTATCGGGCTGGGCATCGGCAATGCCGTCCTGCAACGCATGATCAACGATGCGACGTTGGCGGAAAAAGCCTCGGACCTCGGGCTTCTGGTTTCCGACGATCAGGTCACGCGCGCCATTCACGCGGATAAATCGTTCCACGGTTTCGACGGCAAGTTCAGCCGTACCCGCTTTAACGAAATGATGCGCGCCAACGGTTTCCCCGAACAGGTCTATATCGAACGCGTGCGCGCCGATATCGCGCTGCGCCAGATGCTGGGCGCCGTCGACAATGCACCCGCCGCGCCGAAGAAACTGACGGAAATGCTGCGCGCTTACCGCTTCGAAAAGCGCAGCGCCGAAACGTTGTCGATCATGTCCGCCGGCCAGCCCGATCCCGGCACGCCGACCGACGAACAGATCACCAAGGTCTATGAGGATCAGTCGCAGCGTTTCACCGCGCCGGAATACCGCAAGATCACCTATGTCCACCTCGACCCCGCCCTTCTGATGGACGATATCGCCGCAACGCCGGAAGAACTGCAGGCGGCCTATGACGCCAATGCGCAGAGCTATATCCAGCCGGAACAACGCACCGTGCAGCAGATGGTGTTCACGGACGAGGAAAAGGCCAAGGACGCCGCCAAGCGGCTTGGCGAGGGCCAGGACTTCATGACGGTCGCGACGGAATTCGCCGAAATGGAACCGGCGGCGGTCAATCTGGGATCGATCACCCGCGAAGGACTGCTTCCCGACCTCGCCACGGCGGCGTTTGATCTGGCCGACGGGACGCATACCGCGCCGATCAAATCACCGCTCGGCTGGCACATTCTCAAGGTGACGAACATCAATCCGGGCTTCACGAAGACCCTTGATGAAGTGCGCGATGAACTGGCCGAGGTCGTCAAACGCGAGCATGCGATTGATGCGCTTTACGATCTGTCGACCCGTTTCGAAGATCAGATCGGCGGCGGCGCAACGCTTGAGGAAGCGGGCGCCAGCGTCGGCGCACCGGCGGTGACCATCGACGCCGTCGATCGCGACGGCAATGCACCGTCCGGCGAAAAAGCCGCTGGCTTGCCCGGCCTTGCCAGCTTGTTGCCGATTGCCTTCGCCGCCGAGCAAGGCATCGAGACCGAGTTGACCGACGCCGGCGAGAAAGGCTTCTTCATGGCGCGTGTCGACAGCATTACGGCCCCTGCACTGCGGCCGCTGGATCAGGTCCGCGACGACGTGATCAGCGCCTGGAAAGATCTGGAGCGCATAAAGAGCGCCGAGAAACAGGCCAAGGAAATCGCCCAGTTGATTGACGGCGGCACGGCGTTCGCATCGCTTGCCGAAACCGTACCGGCCTCGATTGAAACGGTCGGACCGATTACCCGCAGCGAACGCGACAAGGCATCCGCTTCGGTCATTGCCAAGATGTTCGAGCTGGAAAAGAACAAGGCCGGTATCGCGCGCATCGGCAACGATTACGCAGTCGTTCAGGTGCGCGAGATCATGCCCGCCGGAAGTGGCGACGGCGCAATGAGCGTGTCCGAGATGGATGGTCTTATGGACCAGGACGTCGGTCGCGATCTTTCCGCGCAGCTGATCGAGGCGATGCGTGCCGAGCTTGGTGTATCGATCAACCAACGCGTTTATGACGCGGTGGTCGCGCCCGGCACGTTCGACCCGCGCCAGCCCCTCTGACCAGGAAGTTACCGATGAATATCCTGCCCGACGCCGACGGATTCCGCCAAATCTATGCACGCGGCGAAACCCAGGTCATGTGGGCGGAAATCGTCGCCGATCTGGAAACGCCGGTATCGGCCATGCTCAAGCTGGCGGCGGACCGCCCGAACAGCTTTCTGCTTGAATCCGTCGAAGGCGGCGAGATGCGCGGTCGCTATTCGATCATCGGTTTCGATCCTGATCTGGTATGGCGCTGCTTCCCCGGCGGCGCGGAAATCAACCGCGATGCGTTGAACGCACCGGATGGGTTTGCCCCCTGCCCGGTCGCGGAAAAAGACGGTGCGCTGGCGTCGCTCCGCGCGCTGGTCAACGAGTGCCGCTTCGATGTGCCCGATCACCTGCCGCCGATGGCGTCGGGACTGGTCGGTTACATGTCTTACGACATGGTGCGCCTTGCCGAGCGTCTGCCCGATGACAACCCCGACACCATTGGTGTGCCGGACAGCATCTTCCTGCGCCCGACGGTCATGGCAATCTTCGACTCGCTCAAGGATTCGGTCTTTGTCATCACGCCGGTATGGCCGGCGGATAGCGTCGCTGTCGATGATGCATATGCGGCCGGGCGGGACCGTATTGCGGCGACCGTCGAAGCCCTTGCCCGCGATATGAAGCTGCCGCGCGCCGACAACGATGCGCAGCCGAAAACGCTGGACCCGCAATCCAACATGACGCGCGAAGAATTCCACGGCGTGGTGCGCAAGTGCGTCGAGTACATCAATGCGGGGGATGCGTTCCAGATCGTGCCGTCGCAGCGCTTCAGCGTGCCGTTCGATCTGCCGCCGTTCGCGTTCTATCGCTCACTGCGCCGCCTGAACCCGTCGCCGTATCTGTTTTTCCTGAACTTCGGCGATTTTCAGGTGGTCGGCTCCAGCCCGGAAATTCTGGTCCGTGTCCGCGACGAGCGGATCACGCTGCGGCCGCTTGCCGGCACGCGGATGCGCGGCGCGACGCCGGAAGAAGACAAGGCGTTGGCTGAAGACCTGCTGAACGATCCGAAGGAATGCGCCGAGCATCTGATGTTGCTCGATCTCGGGCGCAACGATGTCGGGCGGGTGGCGAAGATCGGCACCGTGCATCCGACGGAACAGTTCACCATCGAATATTATTCCCACGTCATGCATATTTCTTCCAATGTCGAAGGCGACCTGGCCGACGGCAAGGATGCGCTGGACGCGCTGTTCGCAGGCTTCCCCGCCGGCACCGTGACCGGTGCGCCGAAGATCCGCGCGATGGAGATCATAGACGAGCTGGAGAATACCCGGCGCGGTGTATATTCCGGCTGTATCGGCTATTTCGGCGCCAACGGCGACATGGATACGGCGATTGCGCTTCGGACCGGCGTCATCAAGGACAAGATGCTGTACGTGCAGGCAGGTTGCGGGGTCGTTGCCGACAGCGATCCAGAATACGAGTATCAGGAAACCATCAACAAAGCGCGTGCACTTGTCCGCGCCGCTGAGGATGCGGGCAAGTTTTCCGGGTAACGAGCGCGCTTATTGCTCGGCGATCCGCACCACTGACGTGATCGGCACTAACTGAAACCCCTTATCCGCCAGCTTTGGGAGCCATTCGGACAACGCCTCGATGGTCTTGTCGCGCGGGTGCCCGATGGCGATGGCGACGCCGGTTTTGCGCGCGACCTGCTCGGTATGGCGAAGCTGTGTCCTGATCGCCGCCAGATCGTCGTCATGATCCAGAAATATGTTTCGGACCGCGAACGGAATGCCGCCGTCGCGTGCCGTGTCATGGGCGACCGAGCGGCCCGAGGTGACAGAATCCAAAAACAGATAGCCGCGTTTCTTCAACTCGGCGACGACAATCTTCATACCGTCGGCATCGGCGGTGAAGCGGCTGCCCATGTGATTGTTGATGCCGACATAGCCGCTCATCTGATCCAGATTCCATTGCACATTCTTGCGCAACTCGTCTTCGGGCATGCCGCTCAGCAGTACATTCGGCCCCGGGTTTATCGCTGCCGAACTGGGTTCCATCGGAACGTGGAGCATCAACTCGTGCCCAGCCTTGCGCGCGCTTGCGGCCTGTTTCGGCAGATCCTCGGCATAGGCCATGAACGACAGCGTCAACGGTCCCGGCAACTTGACGGTGCGGCGTGCGCGGCGGCGGTCGAGACCAAGGTCGTCTATGACGATGACAATTTTCGGTTTGTCGCTGTGCGTTACCGGCAAGGCGAAACGCTGCCATGCAGGCAATGATTTCGCGTCGGTTCGCTGCAATTCGGCAATATTGTCGGGCAACGCGAAGTCCTGCTTCGGTTCAGGCAGGCGCGCAACCTCTGGCGCCGTCGGCGATTTCTGTTCAACGGGTGGCGCGACCGGTGCGTCGGCGGGTTGCTGTTGCGCATGTTCCACGACGGCTTCAGGTGCTTTCGGGGCATCGGCGACGTGCGCCGCACCCGCCGCACCGTTGCCGAGATCGATTTCCGCATCCGGTTCGGGCAAGCCAATCCGTTTCAGGACGCCGCCGCTTTCGATGATGATGTTGCGTGGCAGCGATTCTTCGTACACGCCGCCGGTTTCGCCGTGGCCGTGAATATGCGGTGCCGTTTCCGGCGGCGGCGTGGGCGCGGACGAAACTGCAGCCGTTTCTTGCGTGGGGGCTTTTTGTGCCGGCGCGACTTCCTTGCCAAGGTAGTACCCGCCGAACAAACCACCGAGCGCCATGGCGATCAATAGCCCTACGCGTAACGGGTTGAGGCCCATGCTTTTGGCAATTGACGGGCGCGGGCGCGGCCAGCCGGAGAGTTTTTCGCGTCCAGATGACGGATTATCTGCCGATCCAGTGGGCACGCTGGGGGTTCCGTTTCTTATGAGTTCCAACGCCGATTGCCTAAAGCACTGCCGCCTGAGGGTCAATCGTCTGTGTGCGGCGTCATGCGCCGTTTTGCCGGAACGCCCAAGGTTGTCAGGTTCCGGTCAGCCGGTTTGCGTATACCATTTTTTAATAACGCCACGAGGGAAGAGAAGAAGATGAAGTCGTACGACCTTAGCCAGCTTAACATCCTGGTTCTTGAGAAGCATTTGCTTGTCCGTAAATTGCTGACCGATGTTTTTTCCGAGTTTGGTGTCGCCACCGTTTTCTCGACCCCCGACGTGCATGAAGCTTACAAATACTTCAACGACAGTTCTCCCGATATCGTGTTCTGCGACTGGACGCCGGATTTGGACGGCATGGCGTTCGTACGCCAGATTCGCCAGGCTCTCGATACGCCGAACCCCTACGCGCCTGTCGTCGTCGTGACCGCAAACACCGAGCTGCGCCACGTTTGCTTTGCGCGTGATAACGGCATGACGGAATTCCTCGCCAAGCCGATTTCCGCAAAGACTATTTACGCGCGTTTGTGCAGCGTGATCGAAAATCCGCGCCCGTTCATCCGGGTCAACGATTTCTTCGGTCCCGACCGTCGCCGCCGTGCGTCGGGTAACCACGGCCATGCGGAACGCCGCCGCGCCGTCTGAGCGCCCGCCGGGCATCCTAAATCATTGAGTTGACGAGCCTTAACAGGGGCCGAGTTGCTTGACCCTGTGCGGTCTGGGATGCAATCTTCGGCAACGTTTCAGGACGGGGCCGGACGATGTTTCTGCTGATCGATAACTACGACAGTTTTACCTATAACCTGCTGCATTATCTGGGCGAGCTGGGTGCCGAGGTTGTGGTGCGCCGGAACGACGAGATTTCCGTCGACGAAGCCATGGCCATGGGGGCCGAGGGGTTCGTGATCTCGCCCGGTCCATGTGATCCCGACAAGGCCGGTATCTGTCTTGATCTGGTTGCCGCATCGGCGGAGCGGATTGTGCCTGTATTCGGTGTCTGCCTTGGTTTTCAGGCCATAGGTCAGGCCTTCGGCGGCAAGATCGTGCGTGCGCCAAAACCGATGCACGGCAAGATGTCGTCGATCACGCATGACGGCACCGGTGTTTTCCGCGGCCTGCCCTCGCCGTTCGAGGCGACACGTTATCACTCACTGGCGATCGAGCCGGAAAGCCTGCCGAATAGCCTGATCGCCGTCGCGCACAGTGAAGACGGGGCCATTCAGGGCATTCGTCATGCGGCGCTGCCGATCCATGGTGTGCAGTTCCACCCGGAAAGCATTGCGTCCGAGCACGGGCACGACATTCTCCGGAATTTCATCGATATGACGCGCGGCAAGGAGGCGGCCTGATGAGCGACGACATGAAGCCGATCCTGAATAAAGTCGCCGCCGGCGAAAGTTTGAACGCGGACGAAGCGGAAGCGGCTTTCGGCATCATCATGTCGGGCGAAGCGACGCCGGCGCAGATCGCCGGTTTTTTAATGGCGCTGCGCGTGCGCGGTGAAACCGTGGACGAGATCACCGGTGCGGTGCGCACCATGCGCGCCAAGATGACGACGATCACCGCCCCGGACGGCGCGATGGATGTTGTCGGCACCGGCGGCGACGGTTCCGGGACTTTCAATATTTCCACGGGCGCCGCTTTCGTTGTTGCGGGCGCCGGCGTGCCGGTCGCCAAGCACGGCAACCGTGCGCTGTCATCGAAATCGGGCGCGGCGGATGTGCTGTCGTCGCTGGGCGTCAACCTGGATGCCGAATTCCCTGTGATCGAAAAAGCGATTGCCGATGCTGGGATCGGATTCCTGATGGCGCCCCGCCACCACAGCGCCATGCGCTTTGTCGGGCCGGTCCGCGTCGAGATGGGTGTGCGCACGATCTTCAATATTCTCGGTCCGTTGTCGAACCCGGCGAACGTGAAACGCCAGTTCACCGGCGTGTTCTCGAAGGAATGGCTGCGCCCGATGGCGGAAACGCTGGCCAATCTGGGCTGCGAAGCGGCCTGGGTGGTGCACGGTTCCGATGGGCTCGACGAATTGACGACGACGGGGCCGACATACGTGTGTCAGCTTGCCGAAGGCAAGATTACGGAATTCGAAGTGACGCCGGACGATGCCGGTTTGCCGGTGGCAAGCGCCGAGGAACTCAAAGGTGGCGATCCCGTGGCCAACGCCGAAGCCATTCGCGAGCTTCTGGCGGGAGCGCCGGGCGCGTACCGCGATATCGTTTTGTTGAATGCGGCGGCATCGCTGATCGTTGCCGGAAAAGCGGCGGATCTGAAGGACGGTGTGGCCATGGCGGCGAAATCCATCGACGAAGGTGCCGCGCGCGCTACGCTCGACAAGCTCGTCGCGATCACAAATTCCTGACGCCTGTTTGGGGTATCGAATGAGCGACGTACTGGCGAAAATCTGTGCCGACAAGCGCGACCACGTCGCCGCCAGCAAGGCTGCGCGCAGGCTGGCCGATGTCGAGGCGGCGGCGCGTGCCCAGGATGCGACCCGCGGCTTCGCCCAGGCGCTTCGGGCCAAGGTCGACGCGGGCGGATACGGCCTGATCGCCGAGCTTAAGAAAGCGTCGCCCTCGAAGGGATTGATCCGTGACGATTTCGATCCCCCTACCCTCGCCCGCGCCTACGAAGCCGGCGGCGCGGCGTGCCTCAGCGTTTTGACGGACACGCCGTATTTTCAGGGTGACGACGCGTTTTTGGTGGCGGCCCGGGCAGCGGTCGACTTGCCGGTACTGCGCAAGGACTTCATGGTCGATCCTTACCAAGTTCCGGAATCGCGCGCCTTGGGCGCGGACTGCATTTTGCTGATCATGGCGGCGTTGTCGGATGATCAGGCGGCTGAGCTCGAAGCAGCCGCCACCGATTACGGCATGGATGTGCTGATCGAGGTGCACAATGCCGAGGAACTCGCGCGCGCGCTGAAGCTCAAATCGCCATTGCTCGGGATCAACAACCGCAATCTCAAGACGCTGGAGGTCGATATCGCGACGACGGAAGCGCTTTCGACGCTGGTGCCCGATGACCGCATCATGGTCTGCGAAAGCGGCCTGTTTACGCGTGCCGATCTCGACCGCATGGCGGGCGTCGGGGCACGTTGTTTCCTGATCGGTGAGAGCCTGATGCGCAAATCTGACGTTGCAGCGGCGACGCGCGCCCTGCTCGACCCTGAAATGGCGGCTTGAATGGCGGATTTCACGCATCTCGATGCCGAAGGCAACGCGGTCATGGTCGATGTCTCCGACAAGGCCGATACCGAACGCACGGCAACGGCCAGGGGCAGCATATATATGCAGCCGGAGACGCTTGAGAAAATCATGCAAGGCGGCGTCAAGAAAGGCGACGTGCTGTCGGTGGCGCAACTGGCCGGGATCATGGGGGCCAAGAAAACGCCCGACCTTATTCCGCTCTGTCACCCGCTGGCGTTGACGTCGGTAAAAGTGAACCTGGTTCCCGATCCGGCGCGTAATGCGGTCGATATCGAAGCGACATGCAAGCTCAAGGGGCAGACCGGCGTCGAGATGGAAGCGCTCAGCGCTGTGTCCGTCGCCGCCTTGACGGTCTATGACATGTGCAAAGCGGTCGACCGGGGCATGCGGATCGCCGATATCCGGCTGACCCATAAATCCGGTGGCAAATCCGGCACCTTCGAGGCCGAATAGATGCTTTCCATCGAAGAAGCCCTTGAAAAGATCCGCGCGGGTATTCGCCCGCTGGCGACCGAGGAAATCTTCGTCACCGATGCTTTGGGCCGGGTTCTTGCCGAAGACGTGATCGCCACGGTCAGTCATCCGCCGCGCGCGGTTTCGGCCATGGACGGTTACGCGGTCCGCGCCGAGGACGTGAAATCCGTTCCGGCTACATTGACGCAAATCGGTGAAGCCGCCGCGGGACACACCTTCGAGGGCGAGATCGGTCCAGGTGAATGCACGCGTATCTTTACCGGCGGCGGTCTGCCGAAAGGTGCGGACAGCATCGTCATTCAGGAAGACACCGACACCGACGGCGCGGCGATCACCGTCAAGCAGGCGGCGGTCCTCGGTGAATGGGTGCGGCCCGAGGGGCTCGATTTCGCGGCCGGGAAAGTGCTGCTGAGCGCCGGGCGCGTGCTGTCGGCGCGCGATATCGGCCTTGCTGCCGCTGCCGGTGCGACCTGGATTCGTGTGCGCCGCAAGCCGCGCATCGCCGTTCTGTCGACCGGCGACGAAATCGTCATGCCGGGCGCTCCCCGGCGCGACGATCAGATCGTCAGCTCCAATTCCGTGGCACTGGTCGCGTATGCTCATGTTCTGGGTGCCGAGGGCACGTCCATCGGTATCGCTGAGGATCGTCCGGAAAGCCTACGCGAACGTCTCAAGGATGCCGCCGGTTACGACATTCTGGTGACATCGGGCGGCGCCAGCGTCGGCGACCACGACCTGGTGCAATCCGTATTCGGCGACGAAGGACTGGAACTCGGCTTCTACAAGATCGCCATGCGCCCGGGAAAGCCGCTGATTTTCGGCAATATCGGCGATACGTACCTGCTGGGCCTGCCCGGCAATCCGGTATCGACCGGGGTGACGTCGGCGATTTTCCTGAAAGCGGCGGTCGAATGTATGCTCGGCATGCCCGCCGCGCCGCTGTATCAGGCGGCCCGCCTTGGGCGCGACCTCAAGGCCAACGGCAAGCGGCTCGACTTTATGCGTGCCAGCCTGATGCCGAGTGACACGGATCTGCCCACGGCGACGCCGTTCGAGCGCCAGGACAGTTCCATGATGGCGCTGTTCGCCGACGCCGACTGTCTGGTGATGCGTGACATCGGCGCGCCGGAAGCCAAGGCCGGCGATATCGTGAAAATCGTGCGCCTCGGGTTTTCGCTAAAAAAATTCTAGCCTTACGCGATCAAGGCGGCATTTACCCTGTTGACAGAAAATGAGAACTTAAATAGAACATAAGACGCTTGTTTGTTTTTTGTTCCACTTCTGATCCCCAGATGATCTTCAATATCTTGGGTATCGGCTGGCCGGGAGCCGCTAAATGCTCACTCGAAAACAGTACCAACTTCTGATGTTCATCGACGACTCGCTGAAGAAGAACGGCGTATCGCCGTCCTTTGACGAGATGAAGGAAGCATTGGGGCTGAAATCGAAATCGGGCATTCACCGGTTGATTACGGGGCTCGAGGAACGCGGCTTTATCCGCCGCCTCGCCCACCGTGCCCGGGCGCTTGAAGTGTTGAAGTTGCCGGAAAACGCGGAAGCGCCGAAAGCGGCCCGCACTGAACAGGTCAGCCCCGCTTTCAAGCCGAAAGTGATCGAAGGCGAATTCGCGATGGTCGGCGCACATATGGCGGAGCCGGCGGAATCGGTGCAACTGCCGCTCTATGGGCGGATTGCCGCCGGCACGCCGATTGAAGCGCTGCGCGACCCCGACAATTTTATCGACGTGCCCGCATCCCTGCTTTCGTCGGGTGATCACTATGCATTGGAAGTGGATGGGGACTCGATGATCGAGGCCGGAATCCTTGATGGCGATACGGTGATCATCAAGGAAACGGAAACAGCTGAAAACGGGGCCATTGTCGTGGCCTTTATCGATGACGGCGAAGTGACGCTGAAACGGCTGCGCCGCAAGGGCGCGTCGATTGCCCTTGAACCCGCGAACGCCGCTTATGAGACGCGCATCTTCGGCCCCGATCAGGTCAAGGTGCAGGGCGTTCTCAAGGCGCTTTACCGGTACTATTGATGTCGTGCGCCGTGATGTGACGACGGTGCATCCGGCTGGATAACCCATGGCCGCCTGCCCCGCTCGCCGTTGACGGTGCGTATTTCCGGTCCGTTTTTCGTGAAGGTGATGGCGTGCGTGCCATAACGCCATAAGTCGAAACGGTCGACGATACCCCATGGGGGATGGCAATCGGCCCGGACCGGGATCGTCGCCACCAGCATCCAGCTTTTCCGGCAGTCGTCCTCAAGGGTGGCTTCATTGAGCGATATCGCCACCAGACGCCCGCCCAGCGCAACGGTACAGCCTTCTGCATCGCACCGCGCCCGGCCCTGCACGCGGTCGGCCGAGCGCCGCCATGCGTGCGGCTTCTCCGTCTGACCAGCGCGTTTCTGCCAATTTTCCAGTTCGAATCGGGCGGCACGGCCGCTTGATGTCAGATACGCCGTGCGTTCGTGCAGGACCGCGACCATGCGCGCTTCGCCGTCGATGATGATATCCGGTTGGCGGGCGAATGCCGGGCCGCACAAACCGAGCAGTAGAAAAGGCACCGCGTACAGGCGCCAACGGCTGCGCCATAATGCCATCCACAGCCCCGCCAACGCGACCGTGCACAAGCTCCAGAGCGGCGGCGCGGCAACATCGACCGTCGCCCCCGGCAGTGCGGCCAGATATCGCGCGCTCGACAGGATCAGTTCGATGCCCGAGCACATGACCCACAGCGGGCCGGCTTCGAGGCCCAGCGGCATGGCCAGAAGTGTCGCGACGCCCGCGGGCATGACCCACAGGGCCGCCAGCGGCACGGCGACGGCATTGGCGATCAGGCCGAACGCGGCGGCATGCTGAAAATGATAAATCGCGAACGGCGCCGTTGCGGTGCTGGCGATCAGGGTCGTCAGTGCAACACCCAGCAGGTATCGACCCGCCCTGCCCGTCAAACCGCGCGGACGTTCCCGACCCTGTGCGCGTCTGCGCTCGCCGATCTGTGAATATGCCGCGATCAACGCGGTGACTGCGGCAAACGACATCTGAAACCCGGGACCGGTCAGGCTTTCCGGACGAAGCAACAGGATGACCGACGCCGCCCAGCATACGTTCCGCATACTCAGTGCGCGCCGGTCGATCAGCACGCCGGCGAGCATAAGCCCTGTCATCAGAAACGCCCGCTCGGTCGGAACCGTCAGCCCGGCCAGAACGGCATAGGAAAAGGCCGCCGGAATCGCCAGCATGGCGGCGGCTTTCTTGCCGTTGAGACGCAAACCGATATAGGGCACGGCTGCCGCGACCAGGCGCACAGCGGCAAAGACGATGCCGGCGACAAGCCCGATATGCAGCCCCGAGATCGCCAGCAGGTGCGCGATCCCGGCGTCGCGCATGACCCCGAGGACCTCTTTGCGGATATAGCTGCGGTGCCCGGTCAGCAAAGCCGCCGCGACCGCGCCCCCATCGTTGTCAGCATGCGCATGAACGCGTTTCGAGATCGACAGCCGCGCGGTTTCGATATGGCGTATGATGCGTTGCGACAATTCCGGCGTCTGGGCCGGTGGTGGCAGTGCCTGAATCTCGCCAAGTATGAAGCCATATGCGCCGATACCCATGAACCAGGCGCGGCGCTGGAAATCAAACGCGCCCGGCATGGTCGGCGGCGGCGGCGGCCTGAGAACGGCCGTCAACCGGACCCGGTCACCCGGCAGCAGCGCCGCGAGCCGATCCGCGCCGCTTTTGGTACTGAGCCGTATGCGTTGCGGCAGAGGTTTTTGTTTGATGGCTGGGGCGACCGGGCCGGACAGAACAATACGACCGCCGTTCCCGGTCAGTTCCATGCGCTCGACCGTGCCGGTGATTTTAACCGGTCCCAAGCGCTTTGCGATCACCGGCGCCTGCACGCTGTGCGTCCGCCATTGCGCGCTGCCAAAGCCAACGGCAAGCGCCGTCAGGGCGATGGCCGTGACGCGCACCGTGTCGGACCGTGTCGCCAGCGCCACGAGCACGCTTAGCGCGGCAATCGTACAGCCCACCAGCGCTGGCGGCTCGAAATGCAGCGCGAAATACCCGGCAATGCCCATGCCCATCAGGACCGGCAGCCACAACGCCCATTGTGGCCGCTCGGACAGCCACGAAATCTTCATGTGTTCAAACGCCCTGCCAATCCCCATATGACGGCTATGGGAGGGTTTGAGCGATTTTTCCCGCCCCGCGCGTTTATGCTGCACACGCGAGATATTTATGATAGATACTCACCGCGCCTTGGTTCCCGGGCGCGGTTCTCAAGGAGATTACATGCCTGTCGTTACCCGTTTCGCCCCTTCGCCGACTGGATTTCTGCATATCGGCGGCGCCCGTACGGCGCTCTTTAACTGGCTTTTTGCGAAGCATCACCAGCAATACGGTGACGGCGGCACGTTTTTGCTCAGGATCGAAGATACGGATCGGGCGCGCTCGACCGATGAAGCGGTGGCAGCGATTTACGATGGCTTGAGCTGGCTCGGCCTCGATTGGGACGGCGATGCGATCTCGCAGTTTGCGGGGCGTGAGCGGCATCAGGAAGTGGTGCAGCAGCTTCTCGACAACGGCATGGCCTACAAGTGTTACTGCTCCCCCGAAGAATTACAGGAAATGCGCGACAAGGCCCGTGCCGAAGGGCAAAAGCGCATGTACGACGGCACCTGGCGTGACCGTGATCCCGCAGATGCGCCGGACGGCGTGGACCCGGTGATTCGGCTGCGTGCGCCGCTGGAAGGCGCCACGGTGATCGAGGATCTGGTCCAGGGGCGCGTCGAGGTAGCGAATGAACAGCTCGACGACATGGTCCTGTTGCGCGCCGACGGTACGCCGACCTACATGCTGGCTGTGGTTGTCGACGATCACGACATGGGGATTACGCATGTCATTCGCGGCGATGACCATCTGGTCAATGCGTTCCGCCAGGTACAACTTTTCAAGGCGATGGGCTGGAATTTGCCCGAATTCGCGCATATTCCGCTGATCCATGGGCCGGACGGGGCCAAGCTGTCGAAGCGCCACGGCGCGCTCGGCGTCGATGCCTATCGCGATATGGGATATCTGCCGGAAGCGCTCAGGAACTACCTGATGCGGCTTTCCTGGTCGCACGGCGACGAGGAAATCATTTCCACCGAACAGGCGATCGAATGGTTTGGGCTGGATGCAGTCGGTCGCGGGGCTGCGCGTTTCGACTTTCAGAAGCTGGAATCGCTGAACGGGCATTACATCCGTAACACCGACAACGAGCGGCTTGCGGAAATGGTCATGGCGCGGCTTTCCGACATGCTTGACGGAATGCTTGCCGAAGGGGCGGCTACTCGGGTAAAAATGGGTATGGATGGGCTAAAAGAGCGTGCTAAGAACTTAAAAGAACTTGCTGAAAACGCTAAATTTTATGCAGTTCAACGGCCCCTCCAGCCAGACGAGAAAGCGTCGCAAATTCTGACCGACGACGCAAAGCAAACACTAGGCGCTTTTCGAGCCGACGTGGCCGAAATTGGCGAGTGGACGGAAGAAAACGTTCAAGCCGCTGCCAAGGCATATGCCGACGCGCATACGCTGAAGCTTGGCATGGTGGCACAGCCGCTACGTGCGGCGCTGACGGGGACCATGGTGTCGCCCAGCATATTCGAGGTCATGGCCGTTCTTGGCCGTGAGGAAACCCTCGCCCGCCTGGATGACGTGCAATAGACACGCACCGGCGACAACATAACGCGCTCGGATAGAAATGGGCGCGCATGCGGTCCGGAATGCCGGTCCGCATCCAACAGAGGAGAGACCTGAATGAGTAACGAGAGAACCTTTACCCTCACCGATAATCAAAGCGGCGAAAGCTGGGATTTGCCGGTGATGCACGGCTCCTTGGGGCCGGATGTGATCGATGTTCGCAAGCTGTACGCTCAGACCGGCTGCTTCACATATGATCCGGGTTTTACGTCGACCGGTAGCTGTGAGTCGAAGATCACCTTCATCGACGGCGATGAAGGCGTGCTGCTGTATCGCGGTTACCCGATCGAACAACTCGCCGAAAGCTCCGACTTTATGGAAGTCTGCTATCTGCTGCTGTACGGGAACCTGCCGACGGCGCCGGAAAAGCACAAGTTCGAGCACGACATCACCTACCACACGATGGTTCACGAGCAGATGCAGACGTTCCTGCGCGGGTTCCGTCGCGATGCCCACCCGATGGCGGTAATGTGCGGCATGGTCGGGGCGTTGTCGGCGTTCTATCACGATTCCCTCGACATCAGCGATCCCAAGCACCGCATGGTGTCGTCGTACCGCATGATCGCCAAAATGCCGACGATTGCCGCGCTGGCCTTCAAATACAACCTCGGCCAGCCGTATGTTTATCCGAAGAACAAGCTGCGCTATGCCGAGAACTTCCTGCACATGATGTTCTCCAACCCGTGCGAGGAATATGAGATCGATCCGGTCCTGGCGCGCGCCATGGACGTGATCCTGATCCTGCATGCCGACCACGAACAGAACGCGTCGACCTCGACGGTCCGTTTGTCGGGGTCTTCGGGTGCCAACCCGTTTGCCTGTATTTCCGCCGGTATCGCATCGCTTTGGGGGCCGGCACACGGCGGCGCCAACGAAGCCGTGCTGAACATGCTCGAAGAAATCGGCGACAAGTCGAACGTCGGCAAGTTCGTCGAAAAAGCCAAGGACAAGGACGATCCGTTCCGCCTCATGGGATTCGGTCACCGCGTCTACAAGAACTTCGACCCGCGTTCGCGCGTCATGCGTGAACAGTGCCACAAGGTGCTGGATGCGCTGGGCGTGCACGACGAGCCGCTGCTCGAAATCGCGCTTGAGCTGGAGAAAATCGCGCTCGAAGACGAATACTTCATCGAGAAGAAGCTGTATCCGAACGTGGATTTCTATTCGGGCATCATCTTCAAGGCGATGGGTATTCCGACGACCATGTTCACGGCGCTGTTCGCCGTCGCGCGGACCGTCGGCTGGATCGCCCAGTGGAACGAGATGATCGAGGATCCGAGCCAGAAGATCGGCCGTCCGCGTCAGCTTTTCACGGGTGCCGAAAAGCGCGATTACGTCGATATCTCCAAGCGCTGATTTCTAAATCAGGTCACTCTTTGACGGCGCGGGACTTGTCCCGCGCCGTTTTTTCATGCGCGAACGCGTGCCGCTTTGATTGTTACGGTGACGCCTTTCAAATTGACCAGAAACAGCGCCACGACCTATCCCTGATACGAAGCGCAACCGCATCGGGGAATAGAAAATGTCTGTCGAGAATGCAGCAACAACGCAATCCACCTCCAAACCTGGCGGTGGTCAGGCCGCATTTTATGCGACGTCCAGCATAGTCCCGCTGCCGATCATCGAGCGTGGCGAGGGTGTTTACCTGTGGGACGACGGCGGCCGCCGCTACATCGACGTGTCATCCGGTCCGGTTGTCAGCAATATTGGGCACGGCAACGCCACCGTTGCGGACGCCATGGTGGCGCAGGCGCGTAAGCTGGATTATGCCTTCGCGCGAGTTGCGCGAAATCGACCGAACATCGCGCTGAGTGAGCGATTAGCACACCTGGCCGGCCCCGGACTCGAGCGTGTCTCGCTGACCTCCGGTGGCAGCGAAGCCATGGAAAATGCGATCAAGCTGCTGCGCCAGTACGCACTTGAGACGGGGCACCCGGACAAGAAAAAGATCATCGCCCTGCAGCCGTCGTATCATGGTGCGACGATCGCCATGCTGGCGGTGAACGGCGATCTGATGATGGAGCCGTTTCTGGATGGCTTCGCCACATGCTCGGAGAAAGTCCCTGCTCCGCTTGGTTATCGTCCACCGTCGCCTCACACTGCCGAAAGCTATGCGCGCTATTGCGCGGACTGCCTTGATACGAAAATTCGCGACCTGGGGGCCGAGAATGTGTTGGCGTTCGTGATCGAACCGGTCGGCGGATTGTCCACCGGCTGTATTGTTCCCCCTGACAGTTACATCCGTCGGGTGCGTGAAATCTGCACGCATCATGGCGTTCATCTGGTCTTTGATGAAGTCCTGTGCGGCATGGGGCGTACCGGCAAGTTCCTCGCCGCGCATCATTGGCCCGATGCCCTGCCCGATGTCGTTGCGCTGGCGAAGGGGCTCGGATCGGGTTACAGCCCGCTCGGCGCCGTTCTGGCATCTGCCGCCATGGTTGATGAGTTGGCGGCGTTGACGGGGTTCGAATTCCAGTATTCGTACAACGCGAACCCGATAAGCAGCGCGGTCGGTTTGGCGGTGCTGGATGTATATGAGGCACAGAACCTGGTCGCCAGGGCGGCAACGACCGGGGCTGCGATCCGCGCGGGATTGGAGAAAATACGCGAGGATTCCCCGATTGTCGGCGATATCCGGGGCGCGGGCATGCTGCTTGCTGTCGAGCTCGTGTCGGACAAGGAAACGCATTCACCGCTCCCGGCTGATATAAAGCCCGCCGACCGGGTCAGGGTCCACGGATTGAACAACGGGCTGATTATCTATTCGCGTCCGACGTCGGGCGGCAAATACGGCCACTGGTTCATCGTTTCGCCGCCGCTGAACATCTCCGATAGCGAAGTTTTGGAAATGTTGGGCGCGCTCCGCCGTACATTGGCGGACTTGGCGGACGAACTGGCCGAAACGGGTGTGATTTAGGCTGTCTGCCCATCGGCAAGGCCAAGTACGACGCGTGCCGCGGTTACGGACGGCAATTCGTCGCTCGGTTTGAGCGCAGCGAGCGCCTTCTCGATATCGGCGGTTTGTCCTGGAGAGCCCGCACCGGGCCTGAGCAGATCAACCAGCGCCGGGGTCATGGCTTCGGGGGTGCAATTTTCCTGTAAGAACTCGGGAATTGCCGGCGTGTCGAGGATCAGATTGATGATCGAGGCGTATTTGACGCGGATCAGCCGCTTGGCAATGAAACCGGTCAGCGGTGCGAGGCGATAGGCAATCAGGCTCGGCACACCTGCTATGGCCAATTCCAGCGATACCGTCCCACTGGCGGCGATGGCGACGTCGGCGGCAGCGAAGCAGTCGTACTTCTGCGCAGCGTCGTCGACGATCAGGGTGTTGTCCCAATCCGACGTGCGGATACGTACCTCGGCGGAAATGCCGGAAAGCGTCGGCACGACGACACGGCAAGGTCCGACAATAGCCGTGGTGCGGCAAATGGTTTCGCCGAAAACATCGATCAGACGGGAAATTTCGCTCATGCGGCTGCCGGGCAGCGCCAGAATGACCCGCTCGTCGGTGCCGATGCCGTGACGCGCGCGAAAAGTGGCTCCGTCGCCTTTGTCGGCGCCGCTTTCCAGGATCGAGTGCCCGACGAACGTGGCGTTGACGCCGGCGCGCTCGAAATACGGAGGCTCGAACGGCAGCAGACACATCACGTGATCGACCAATGCGGCGACCTTATTGGCGCGACCGGGCCGCCACGCCCAGACGGACGGTGCGACGTAATGAACGATCTTGATACCCGACCCGCGCAACCTCTTGGCGACACGAAAGCAAAAATCCGGGGCATCGATGGTGACCACCACGTCCGGGCGCTTGGCCGCGATGTCGTCGGCGGTTTCACGGATACGGCCGAGGATCTTGGGAATGCGCGGCAGGACTTCCGACAAGCCCATGACGGTTAATTCGTCCATGGGAAACAGGCTTTGCAGCCCGCTGCCGCTCATCAACGGCCCGCCGACGCCGGAAAAGGAGACGTCACGGTCGCGGCACTGGCCCTTGATGCCTTCCATCAGGCGTATACCGAGCACGTCGCCCGACGGCTCACCGGCGATCAGGTATATACTCAGCGGTTTGCTCATTGCCAGTTTCCGTCCGCATCGACGCCGATAAGGAACATTCCGAACGCATCGGCGGCTTTGGCGGTGCCGTCGCGGTCGAGCAGGAACGCATTCCCTGCGTCGATGACCACGCCGCTCAACCCGGCGGCGTGCGCATTCGCGATGGTATCCGGGCCGATGGTCGGCAGGTCGGCACGGCGCTCCTGCCCGGGTTTCAAAGTTTTTGCCAAGATGCCGCCGGTATTCCCCGCCGCAGCAAGGCGACGCAACATCGCATCTGTGCCGTCGGCCTGTTCCTCGGCGATGGTCGTGCCGTCACGGGCGACCGCTGCTTGTCCTTTGTCGCGTGCGCCCAGGCCCTTGGCAGCTTTCAAGGCGGCGGCAATATCGGCTTCTTGTGCATCGTCCGGTATGCGCGCGCCGATCACACCCTTCGGCATCAGATAATCCGTCAGCACGTCGTCGGCGCCGATGACGTTAAACCCCTCGCCTTCGAGCGCCTTGATCAGTGCCGCCAGCAAACCGTCATCGCCAAGCGCGGCCGCGCCGCTGGAGGCAAAGAACTTCACACCCCACCAGTCGGGGCGCAGTTCCTTCATGTTCGGGCGGCGGATCGTTCCGGCCATGATCAGGGTATCGCAACCCGCAGCCTTCAGGCTTTTGATGGATGCGCCGCCGGCGCCCAGGCGAATGACGGCGTGGCTGTCCGCGCTGAAGTCGGCAGGCTCGCCCTGCCCTTCGAAGACGACGACGTGATACGGCAGATTGCGTGAACGGCATGCATCGCGGACAAGCACCGGCAGCATGCCCCCACCGGCCAGGATGCCGATTTTGCTATGCGGCATCTTCCATGTGCGGCTGGCAGATACGGCGCGACGAATCGCTGTTGATGAAATTGACGATCTCCATCACCGGTTCGTTATCGCTGAAATCCTCGATCACGTCCTGCAGCCGTTCGGCCATGGTGCCTTCCTCGGCAAAGATCATGCGGTATGCCTTGCGGATTTCGTGGATCAGATCTCGCGAGAAGCCGCGTCGCTTCAAGCCGACGATGTTCAACCCTTCAAGCTTGGCGCGGTTGCCGGTGACGATGCCGTAAGGGATCACATCATGCTCGACGCCCGTCTTGCCGCCGATCATGGCGTGTCTGCCGATCCGCACGAACTGATGCACGGCAGACAGACCGCCGATGATGGCCCAGTCTTCGATCGTTACATGACCGCCGAGTGTCGCGCTGTTCACCAGAATGACGTTGTTGCCGACCATGCAGTCATGGGCGATATGTGCGCCAACCATGAACAGGCAGTCGTCGCCGACACGGGTCAGAAGGCCGCCGCCCTCGGTGCCGGGGTTCATGGTGACATGTTCGCGGATCACGTTCCGAGCGCCAATCTCGAGAGACGACGGCTCGCCTTTGTATTTCAGGTCCTGCGGCTGGTGGCCGATGGAAGAAAACGGAAAAATACGGGTTTCGTCGCCGACCGTGGTGCTGCCGGCGACAACGACATGCGACATCAACTGGACCCCGTCGCCGAGCCGGACATCGGCGCCCACGACCGAGTACGGCCCTATTTTGACGCCGCTGCCGATTTCCGCCTTGGGATCGACGATGGCTGTCGGATGAATATCGGTCATGTTTGGATCCTATTCCGCCTGATCGACGATCATGGCCGTGAAGGTCGCTTCGGCCATGACGGCGCCGTCAGCCTTGGCGACACCCTTGAAGCGCCAAACCTTGCCACGGCCGTGTTCCTTGGTCACTTCGAGGTGCAGCGTGTGGCCGGGCTGTACGGGTTTGCGGAAGCGTGCGTTGTCGATGGACATGAAATACACAAGCTTGTCGGCGGCGGTATTATCCAGTGCTTCAATGACGACGATGGCCGCAGTCTGTGCCATGGCTTCGACGATCAAGACACCCGGCATAATCGGATGCCCTGGAAAATGCCCCTGAAAGAAAGGTTCGTTGACGGTAACGTTCTTGATGCCGGTGGCGCTTTCCCCCGGCACGATATCGTTCACCTTGTCGATCAGCAAAAACGGATACCGGTGCGGTATGCGCTCCATGATGCCGGTAATATCCACATCGTGGCCCGTGGCTGTTTCCGCATCCATCTTAGCCCCCTTTCTTCCTGGCCAACCGCTCAAGAGTGGCCACTTCCTTTAACCAGGCACGAACCGGCTTGGCCGGGCTACCGCCCAATTCCTGACCGGGGTCGACATTGCGCATGACTCCGCTTTGCGCGGCAATTCGCGCACCGCTGCCGATCTTCAAATGACCGGCCAGGCCGACCTGCCCCGCCAACACGACGAAATCGCCCAGCTCTGTGCTGCCGGATATGCCTGTCTGGCTGACAATTACGCAATTCTGGCCGATCTGCACATTGTGGGCAATCTGCACAAGGTTGTCGATTTTGCAGCCGTCGCCGATAACCGTATCCGGTCCGGTGCCACGGTCGATGGTCGTATTGGCGCCGATTTCCACGTCCGCGCCGACAATCACGCGGCCCAACTGCGGGACTTTGACGTGGCCCGCCGGCCCCATGGCGAACCCAAAGCCATCCTGTCCAATCCGCGCCCCGGTATGAATGATCGTGTTATCGCCGACGGTCGCGTGGGCCACTGTGGCATTGGCGCCGATAAAGACGTTCGTGCCGATCCGCACACCGTCGCCGATCACCGTGCCCGGTGCGACAATGCTGGCGTCACCGATCTCGGCGCCATTGCCGATCACCGCATTCGCGCCGATCTCGACACCCTTGCCGATTGTGGCGTCGTCGGCGACCGCGGCCGAAGGGTGAATTTCACCACTGGCGGCCGGCATCGGATAGAACAAAGACGCGACGCGCGCATAGGCGTGATACGGCTCCGGTGTTACCAGAAGGCACATGCCGTCCGGTGCCAGATCGGCAACGTCCGGTGCGACGATGCACGCCCCCGCCTTCGACACCCGAAACGCGTCGGTGTATTTGCGATTGTCGAGAAAGCTCACATGCTCGGGGCCAGCGGCATCCAGCGGCATCACGTCATGGAACGCAAGAGACGTATCCTTGGCATTCACGCATTCCGCGCCGGCCGTCTCAGCGATGCGCGCCAGACTGAACGGCCCGGCGTTGGAAAAGAACCGGGGGTCAGCCATAGCCGTTACTTCGTCGGCAAGTCGACCTTGACGGTCGGCAGCTTCTGGTCGAGTTCCTTGAGAACGTCGCCGGTGATGTCGAGCTGTGTTTTCACGTAAACGATCTGCGACAGGCGCATGATGACGTCGTAACCGTTCTTTTCCGCCATCGAAGCGACGATTTCGTTCAACGAGCGTTCGACCTGCAACATCGCTTTTGTCTGTGCTTCTTCGAGCGAGCGGCGGCGTTGCTGCACCATTTGCTGCACGCCGACGACGCGCTGCTCGAACTTGCGGCGTTCCTCGGCGAAGGCTTCAGGGGCCAGCAGCGTCTGCTTTTTGGCCAACTCCTGTTGCGCCGTGCGAAGCGCTTCCTGCTCTTTCTGGATCTCGCCCTGAATCTTGTTTTGGTAGTTGATGATCTGTTCGCGGATCGATTTCACGGACGCGGCGTCGCGCCGGATTTTGCCGATATCGAGCACCGTAAACACGGGGGCTGCCGCGCCGGGCGCTTGCGCCGAAACCGGGGTTGCCTGCGAAAGCGCAATGCCAATAACCAGTGCCAGCGAAACCGCTAAATTACGTACCAACAAGGGTGCCTCCTAAAACTGTGTGCCGAAATTGACTCGCACATATTCGGTTCTGTCGAAATCTTCTTTCAGCACCGGATAAGCGACGTCGATACCCAAAGGCCCGAAAGGCGACTCCCAAGTTATGCCCGCCCCGACACCCATACGCAATGAATCCTCGTCAGCCGTGGTCGAATTGGTCGGCGACAGCGAACCAGACGAGCCGATATCGCTAAACATGCGTGCGCCAATACCCAATTCCTCCGGCAGCCCGGTCGGGAAATTCAGTGCAAGTGTCGCGGAATATTTCCATTCCCCGCCAAGCGCGTCGTCCGTGGCCAGGTCGCGCGGACCGAGGCCGGACGTCTGGAAACCGCGTACGTCGTCGCCGCCAAGGAAATAGCGTTCCGATAGCGCGACGTCTTCACCGAGCCCAACGATGTAACCGGCCTTGGCGCGGGCCGAAATAACCCACTGATCGGCGATGGAATAGAAATTCGCGGCATAAGCCGTGTTACGGGCGTGACGCAAAGATCCACCGAGGCCGGCGAGGTCGGTGTCGAGCTTGAGAACATAGCCGTTCGTCGGCTTGATGATGTTGTCGCGGCGGTCGTAGGCAATTGTGTGCCCGAGTTCGGAAAGTGTCTCTTTTCCTTCCTGCGCCCGGACCAGGGTGGACGCACTGCTGTCGACAGCGGAAATGTCTGTGACCTTGAAGGTATAGCGCCATGCTTCAGACAGGTTCTCCGTGATCCGATACCCGGCGCGCAAGCGGCCCCCCGTGCGTTCAAGATCGAACGAGCTGGTATCCTGCAGGTCACGGGTGCTGCGGAAAAGATCGAAACCGGCACTCAATTCACGACCGAGAAAATAAGGTTCGGTGAATCGAAGATCAATCTGTGAGGCTTCCGCAGCTAGCTGCAGTTGCAGATTCAGGTTCTGACCACGGCCCAGGAAGTTGCTTTCGGTGAGGCGGATATCGCCCAAGATGCCGACACTTGACGAGAAACCGGCGCCCAATGTGATCTGGCCCGTGGGCTTTTCCTCGACATTGACGTTGATAATGGTTTTGTCGGGTGCGGCGCCAGGCACCTGCTCGATATCGACCTTTTCGAAGAAGCCCAGGTTCTGGATGCGGGTTTTCGAGCGCCGCAGCTTCGACGCGTTGAAGGCATCGCCTTCGACGAGACGGAATTCGCGGCGGATCACCTTGTCCAGTGTACGAATGTTGCCGGCGATGTTGATCCGTTCGACAAACACACGCGGGCCTTCGTTGATCACATACTTGACGTTGATGATCTTCTTTTCGCGGTCGCGATTAACGCGCGGACGGATTTCGACGAACGCGAAGCCCAGCGTGCCGACCTGCTCGGTCAGCCGGTCGATGGTGTTCTCAACCTCCTCGGCGCTGTACCAGTCGCCTGCCTCCACTTCGAGCGAACTCTTGAGGTCGTCGTCGTTCAGGTCCTTGAGGCGTGCCTCGATCTCGATATCGCCGAACTGGTAGCGCTCACCCTCTTCGACGGCGAACGTCATGAAGAACGCTTTCTTGTCGGGCGTCAGCTCGGCAATGGCGGAGTTCACCTTGAAATCGGCGTAGCCGTTGGTGAGATAAAAACGCCGCAACAACTCCCGGTCCAAATTCATGCGGTCCGGATCGTAAACGTCATCGGTCGAGAAGAAGCGCCACCAAGCCGTTTCACGAGTCTGAATGACCTCGCGAAGGCGGCCGTCGCTAAATTCCTTGTTGCCGATAAAGCGGATGCTGCCGATTTCGGTTTCCGGTCCCTCGGTAATTTCAAAGACCAGATCGACACGGTTTTGTTCGAGCTGAATGATCTTCGGCTCGACCGTCACCGCGAACAGGCCGCTTTGACGGTAAAGGGTGAGCACCCGTTTGACGTCGTCCTGAACCTTGGTGCGGGTATAGATCACGCGCGGGCGCAGCGAAATTTCGGTTTCGAGCGTTTCGCCGTCGAATTCCTTGTTCCCCTCGAACGCGATGCGGTTGATGATCGGGTTTTCGACGACATTGACGACCAGCGTGTTGCCTTCGCGCTTGAGCGAGATATCCGCGAACAGGCCGGTCGCGAACAGGCTTTTCAACGAGCGGTCGATGCGGCGAGGATCGAACGGATCGCCTTCCTGGATCAGCATGTAAGAGCGGACGGTACCAGGGTCGACGCGCTGTGCACCGCGGACCTCGACCGTCTGGATGACATTGGCTTGCGCCAATTCGACGGCAGGTTCGGGGCGCTCCGCGGCGAATGCGGGTATGGTTAATGACGAAAGCGGCCCCAGGGCCGCTGTCATTAACGCAACCGCTGTAAGCCGGGTTAGTCCCGTCACGCTTTTCTCCCCAATCGCCGAGCCGTTACGCTACTAGGCGCTAATGCTTTCGGATTCAAGAAACTTTTTCTAAAGCCCCAAGACCCTAACGATATCATTCCAAGTCACAGATACCATGAGAATCAATACCAAAGCCAGTCCAATTCGGAAACCGTATTCTTGCGCGCGATCGCCAAGCGGTTTGCCGCGAACGGCCTCGATTCCCATGAACAGCAGATGCCCGCCATCCAGCACCGGGATTGGGAACAGATTGATCAGGCCCAGATTGATCGAAAGAACCGCCATAAAGAAGAACAACTGCAGTGCGCCCTGCTCCGCGGCCTGACCCGACATCTGTGCGATAGCGATCGGACCGCCCAGGTCCTTGAAGTTGCCCTGCCCGATCAGGAGTTTGCCAATATTGTTCAGTGCCTGACCGGTAATGGTGACGGTTTTTTCAATGCCGAACCACGCGGCGGAGAGCGGATTGAGCCGTGTATGCTCGCCGACGATGCCCTGCATGCGGATACCGAGCCGCCCGACTGTCGCGCCGTCCTGATCTGCGGCTTGCGGTGTCACGCTGAGTTCCACTTCCCGGCCGTCCCGCAGCACCGTCAACGGCAGCGTCTGCCCGGCGCTTGCGGAAACGATTTCCTGGACGATCGTCGGGTTTTCGATATCCGCACCGTTAAGACGGACAAGAACGTCATCGGCTTCCAAGCCGGCTGCGGCAGCGGCGGAATTCGCCATAACCTCGCCGACCGACACGCGTACTTGTGGCACGCCGACGGACATGGCGATGGCGGCCAGAACCAGTACGGCGAAGATGAAATTGATTGCCGGTCCGGCAAAGACGATGGCGGCGCGCTGGCCAACCGTCTTGAAGGCGAAGGAAACGGCTTTTTCCTCGTCGCTCAGTTCACGCGGACCCGCGGGCTGGTCTTCATCGCCTGCACCTTTTTCGAGAAAGGCCTGCGCCCCGTCGTCGCCGTCTTCGGCCATGCCGAACATCTTGACGTAGCCGCCGAGCGGAACGGCGCTGACCCGCCAACGCGTTCCGGACTTATCGTACCAGCCGAAAATTTCCGGTCCGAAACCGATCGAGAAGACCTCAACCCGGACACCGTTGCGGCGTGCAACCCAGTAATGGCCCCATTCGTGGACAAACACGATGATCGACAGGACAACCAGGAACCAGAGCACGGTATTGAGTGTATCGAAATCCATTACAGGCCTTTATTCATTCACTTTTTCTAAACCAGCACAGATATGCGGGTGTATTGCCGCGCCGTCAATGTCATGCACGCATATATGCCGCAGATGTTACTTGCCGTTACCTTTGGCCTTTAGCTTTGGTTTTTTCGCCAGCGACGGCGCGCGCTTCCTCGTCGACGGCATAGACGTCGTCCAGCGAGGTCAGGTTCCGGCGCGGAATCCGCTCCAGTGTTTCCTCGACGACGGCGGCAATATCGAGAAAGCCGAGTACACCTTGAAGGAAGGCATGCACGGCGATCTCGTTGGCGGCGTTCAGCACGGTCGGGGCGGAGCCGCCGATATTCAGGGCTTCGCGCGCCAGCCGAAGCGCCGGGAATCTGACCGGATCCGGCGCCTCGAAGGTCAATGTCCGGATATCTTCGAGCTTGAGGCGCGGTGACGGTGCGTCCATGCGGTCCGGCCATGCCAGCGCGAAGGCAATGGGGGTGCGCATGTCCGGCGTGCCGAGCTGCGCCAGCACCGACGCATCGACATATTCAACCATGCTGTGAATGACGGATTGTGGATGTACCAAAATGTCGATCTGGTCTCCGGAGACCGGGAACAGATGATAGGCTTCGATCAGTTCCAACCCCTTGTTCATCATGGTCGCGGAATCGACGGAAATTTTCGCACCCATGGACCAGTTCGGGTGCGCCACGGCTTCGGCGGGCGTAACGTCGGTCAGGGTCTCCAGGGCACGCTCGCGGAACGGTCCGCCGGATGCCGTCAGAACGATCCTTTCAATGCGTTCGGGACGTTCGAAATCGAAAACCTGATAGATCGCGCTGTGTTCGGAATCCACGGGAATCAGTCGGGCATTGGCCGCCGCGACCTCGCGGCAGAAGAATTCACCGGCGGACACCAGGCATTCCTTGTTGGCCAGCCCGACGACTGCGCCACGCCTTACGGCTTCGAGCGTCGGTGCCAGTCCGGCGGCGCCGACAATCGCGGCCATGACCCAGTCGGTCGGGCGCATCGCCGCTTCGATCAGTGCTCCCCGCCCGGCGGCAGCCTCGATTCCGGTGCCCGATAGCGCGGATTTCAAATCGTTGTAAAGCGTTTCGTCGGCAATGACCGCCATGGCGGCATCAACCTCGATCGCCTGTTTCGCCAAAAGCTCGACATTGGCGTTGCCGCTCAAGGTGTCGACTTGAAAACGGTCCGGCGAACGGCGGATCAGATCAATGGTGTTGGAGCCTACGGACCCGGTTGCGCCTAGGACCGTAACCGAGCGCGGCGCTTCGTCCTTGGTGGCGAGGGTTTTGACTACAGCCATGGCATGACACTCCGCCCGATGGCGTATTTGAGAATGGCGATCGCCACGGCGCCGGCCACAAGAGCATCGACACGGTCGAGCACACCGCCGTGACCGGGGATGAGCTGCGAGCTGTCCTTGACGTCGAAGTGCCGCTTGACGGCGCTTTCCAAAAGATCACCGGCCTGGCTGGTAATGGCGACGACGGCGCCCCATAGCGCCAGCGCCAGCGGCGGCGCATCCCAATAGACGGCAAAGGCCCCGGCGACAACGGTGGCAAACGAGACACCGCCGATGAAGCCGGCCCAGGTTTTCTTAGGGCTGATTCGCGGTGCCAGCCGAGGGCCGCCAATGGCGCGGCCGCTGAAATAAGCAGCGATGTCCGCGCTCCAAACCACGGCGAATAGCCACAAAATCGTGATCATGCCGGACATGGCATCGGCACGCAGCCAGATCAGAACGCCGGATGGCACGCAAATGTATATTGCGCCGGCGATCATCCATTTCGGATTGCCACCGCACATCCGCGCCCATTCCCAACCCATGGCGACAGCACCAAGCAGTACCAGCGCCGTGAACCACGGCGGGCCGAAATAGACCGCCGCCAGCGTGGGAATAGCCAATACGACGGCGGAAACCGCGCGCAAGCTCATGCCCGAAAGGCGTGGTTCAGGTGTGGCTGGTGCCGAAGCGGCGTTCACGTCGCCCGTACTCCTTGATTGCCGAGGCCAAATCTTCGGCATCGAAGTCCGGCCAGTGTTTGTCGATGAAGACAAACTCTGCGTACGCGAGTTGCCACAAAAGGAAATTGCTGATGCGCTTTTCGCCGCTCGTCCGGATCAACAGATCCGGATCGGGAATGCCGCGCGTGTAGAGCGCCGAGGCGAATGCATCATCATCGATATCCGCAGACGAGAGTTCACCGGCGGCGACACGTTCCGCCAGGTTACGCGCCGCCATAACCAGTTCGCTGCGCCCACCATAGCTTAGGGCCAGCACCAGCGTAATCCGCGTGTTGTCGGCGGTGCGATGTTCGGCCTCTTCAATGGCTTCGACAATATCTTCGGCTAAGCGGCTGCGGTCGCCGATGACGCGAAGGCGAACGCCTTTGTTGCAAAGCGCGTTGATCTCGCGTTTCAGATAAAGCCGCAACAGCCCCATGAGATCGGCGATCTCGGTTGCCGGTCGTTTCCAGTTTTCGGAGGAAAAACCAAACAAAGTCAGATACTTGACGCCGTTGTCTACGGCGGATTCTAGGGTCCTGCGGACAGCTTCCGCACCTGCCTTGTGACCGAATGAGCGTGGCTTACCGCGGGCGTTCGCCCAGCGCCCGTTGCCGTCCATGATAATAGCGACATGTACCGGGGCGACATCATCTTCAGACGTGGTGAGCGGCGCAATGCTCATAGTCAGACCTGCATGATCTCCTGTTCTTTGTTCGCCAGCGCGTCGTCGATATCGGCGATATGCTTGTCGGTCAGTTCCTGGACTTCCTCGGAATAGTCATGCAAGGCATCTTGCGGAATGTCCCCGTCCTTTTCGGCCTTCTTCAGGTCATCCAGTGCGCTGCGGCGTACATTGCGCACGGCGACCTTGGCATCTTCGGCATATTTACCGGCAACTTTGACCAATTCATGGCGCCGTTCCTCGCTCAGCGGCGGTATTGGAATGCGCACCAAAGTACCGTCGACCGCCGGGTTGAGCCCAAGGCCGGAATCGATGATGGCCTTTTCGACTGACTTGACGTTTGCTTTGTCCCAGACCTGGATCGAAAGCATGCGTGCTTCTGGCACCGAAACGCTGCCGACCTGATTGAGTGGCATGTTCGCACCGTAACAGTTGACCTGAATAGGGTCCAAAAGGCTGGTTGAAGCACGGCCGGTTCTAAGGCCGCCGAATTCCTCGTGCAGCACTTCCACGGCCCGGGCCATGCGGTGATCGATATCTTTGCGTGTGCCGTTGATGTCACTCATCAACGCCTCCCTTACTTTTCGTTGTTATCCGAAATCGTCGTAAACGTTCCCTTCCCGGCGACCACGTCGGCGAATGCGCCCGGATTGTGAATGGAAAACACCAAAATGGGAACCGCGTTTTCGCGCGCCAGCGCGATCGCCGAGGTGTCCATCACCCGCAGATCCTGGCTCAGAACTTCCTGATAGCTCAGCTGATCGTAACGGGTTGCGGACGAATCTTTTTTCGGGTCGGCGGAATAGACGCCATCGACCTGTGTGCCCTTCAAAAGCGCATCGCAATTCATCTCGACGGCGCGCAGCGCGGCGGCGGTATCGGTGGTAAAGAACGGGTTGCCGGTCCCGGCGGCGAAGATCACCACACGGCCCTTTTCCATGTGCCGCACGGCGCGCCGACGGATATACGGCTCGCACACTGACGCCATCGGAATCGCGGACAGAACCCGTGTGCTGACACCTTTGCTTTCCAGCATGCTTTGCATGGCCAATGCGTTCAGCACGGTGGCCAGCATGCCCATGTAATCACCGGTGGTGCGTTCAATGTTGGCGGCGGCCAGAGAAACGCCGCGGAAGATGTTTCCGGCGCCGATCACAAGACAGACCTGAACGCCGTTTTCGTGGACCGCTTTGACCTCGTCGGCAATACGGTCGACGGTTTCGGAATCCAACCCGAAACCTTGGTCGCCCATCAGGGCCTCTCCGGATAGTTTAAGCAGTACCCGCTTGTATTTTGTGGGCGTACTCATTCCTGCTCCTGCCTAAACCACAAACCGAACACGTGCTCGACGTGTAAAAGAAAGGGCCGAATCCCGGCCCAATCCGTAGTATAACAGGCTTCCCGGTTGTCACGACCGGAAATCGGCGCGGTGCGAAAAATACACCGCGCCAACCCGTATTCTTAGTTACCACCTGCGGCGGCGGCGACTTCGGCGGCGAAGTCTTCTTCTTTCTTCTCGATGCCTTCACCTAGCACGAAAAGCTTGAAGCCCGTGACTTTCACGGCGCCACCGGCGGCTTTGCCGGCGTCTTCGACGACCTTGGACAGCTTGCTTTCACCGTCGATCACGAAGGTCTGCTCAAGCAGGCAGACTTCCTCGTAGAACTTGCGCAAACGGCCTTCGACCATCTTTTCGATGATGTTATCCGGACGGCCCGATTCGCGGGCCTGTTCGATCAGCACCTGACGCTCACGCTCGACCGATTCCTGATCCAGGTCGTCACGGCCGATCGACTGCGGACGCGCCGCGGCGATGTGCATGGCGAGCTGTTTGCCGACGGCGTCGAGGCCATCGGTGCCGCCGTCGCTTTCCAGCGCCACCAGTACGGCGATCTTGCCGAGGCCGGGCACAAGCTGGTTGTGCACATAGCTGGCGAGCACGCCGTTTTCGACGCTCAGCGATGCCGTGCGGCGAATGTTCATGTTTTCACCGATGGTGGCGATGTTGTGGGTCACTTCTTCGGCAACCGTACGGCCGGTGCCCGGGTAATCCATGGCGTTCAGCGCGTCGATGTCTTCACCGGCGTCGACGGCCAGTTTGGTGATGTTGCCGACGAGCGCCTGGAAAGCATCGTTACGGGCGACGAAGTCGGTTTCAGCATTGACTTCGCTGACAGCGCCCTTGTTGCCTTCGATATGCACACCGACCAGACCTTCAGCGGCAACGCGCCCGGCCTTTTTGGCCGCGGCAGCGAGGCCCTTGGTGCGCAGCCAGTCCACAGCGGCTTCAAGGTCGCCGTCGTTTTCGGCCAGCGCCTTCTTGCAATCCATCATGCCTGCGCCGGTTTTCTCGCGCAGTTCCTTAACCAATGCTGCAGTGATCTCAGCCATTGTATTTCCTCGTTATTCCGAATGGGTTACGTACAAGCGGATAGCGGAGGCCGCGGCGCGGCCCCCGTCCCGTTTGCGTTCCTTAGCTCTTGGCGGCGTCGCCTTCGGCGGCAGCTTCCGCAGCGGCCTCGATGGGCGCCGGGGCAGCTTCCTCGACAGCCGGAGCCGCTTCGGCGACGACAACGGCTTCCGCCGGTGCCGGCTCGACCGGCAGCTCTTCGGCCGGCGCTTCGGCTGCGCCGATGTCGCCACCGGAACCGCCGATTTCGGCCTGAATACCGTCAAGCACCGAGCCGACCATCAGATCGCAATAAAGGCTGATGGCGCGAATGGCATCGTCGTTGCCCGGGATCGGGTGCGTGATGCCTTCCGGATCGGCGTTGGAGTCGATAACGCCGACGACCGGGATGCCCAGCTTGTTGGCTTCGTTGATGGCGATGTCTTCCTTGGTCGTGTCGATGATGACCAGAATGTCCGGCAGACCGCCCATGTCCTTGATGCCGCCCAATGCGCGCTCGAGCTTTTCCATCTCGCGCGTCAGCATAAGCTGTTCTTTCTTCGTCAGGCCTTCGATCTCGGCGCGGTTTTCGAACATTTTCTCAAGCTCTTTCAGACGCTTGATCGAGTTCGAAATCGTCCGCCAGTTGGTCAGCATGCCGCCGAGCCAGCGATGGTTGACGTAATACTGGCCGCAACGCTTGGCGGCTTCGGCAACGCGCGACTGTGCGGCGCGCTTGGTGCCGACGAACAGCACACGGCCGTTGCGTTTGACGACGTCGCGGACAGCGACCATCGCCTGGTGCATGAGCGGCACGGTCTGTTGCAGATCGATGATGTGGATACCGTTACGGTCGCCAAAGATGTACGGAGCCATCTTGGGGTTCCAGCGACGGGTGTTGTGACCAAAGTGAACGCCAGCTTCGAGGAGCTGACGCATCGTGAAATCGGGAAGCGCCATAAGCCTTTTTCCTTCTCCGGTTAAGCCTCCGCGGGTGTGGCCGGAAATCCGGCACCGGAACGACGTTGTTTATGAATTTGCATAAACTGCCGCAAAACCCGCGTGTGAAATCGCGCGTGGTTTAGCCCTTCATGCCGGCGAATGCAAGCTGCTTTAGGCGCTGACGCCAATTTAGCCGCCGTTCGGGTTCAGGCGCTTTCGGGGCCGGGAACGCAACGACGTTCGGACCGGGGTCTTCGTGTCGCGCCTTGGCATCGGCACTGGCGAACCCGAGCACCGCGACGATCAGTGCGACCGGGAACAACCAGACCAGCCCAAATGCCAAGAACCTAAGGATATCCGCGGTTTCCGGACCCATATCCGTCTCCTGTTGGCGAACAGTTTAGCGGACCTGGTTAGCGCCGTGAACTCTTGCGTTCGTAATGAATTGTGAAATTCCGGCGGCGTACAGGCCAATCGGCGCGATGTTTTCCGATAATTGGTACTTTTGATTTCGTCCAATTATGAACATTTTAAAACCAATTGAGTTTTGGAGGTATCAATGCCCGATACCAATTCGCTGGGCCAGCCGATCGGCTTTCCCTTGCCCGGCTGGCAGCCATGCAGCCCGCCGCCGCGCACGCCGATGTTTGGGCGCACCTGCCGTCTTGAGCCTTTGAGTGGCGCGCATGTGCCCGAGCTTTACGCGGCATACAGCGCAGATCGTGAAGGCCGGATGTGGACATACGTTCCGTGCGGGCCTTTCGAAAGCGAGGCGGCATACCGGGCATGGGCTGAGCCCCTCTGCCTCGGCGATGATCCCCGGCCTCATGCCGTAATCGATCTGGAAACCGAAAAGGCGGTCGGCATCTCCAGCTATATCAGAATTGACCCCAAGGTCGGTTCGATTGAAGTCGCGCAAGTCCACTTTTCGCCGCTGCTGCAACGTACCGTGGCCGCGACCGAGGCCATGTATCTGATGATGGTCCGTGTCTTCGATGAATTGGGGTTTCGGCGCTATGAATGGAAATGCGACACCGCCAACGTAAAATCCGGCAATGCTGCGGTGCGCCTCGGGTTCACGTTCGAGGGCATTTTTCGCCAGTGCACGATCTACAAGGGCCGCAACCGCGATACCGCATGGTACTCGATCCTCGATTCCGAGTGGCCGAAGCTCAAGACAGCGTTCCAGACCTGGCTCGATCCCGATAATTTCGATGTCGACGGCAAGCAGAAGCAATCCTTGTCCAGCTTGACGGCCAAGGCGCGGGAAACGTTTTGAAAGATCCGCTCCGAGAGATTTTACCGATGCCGGGCCAATTGCCGGACGTTTATACGCTGGTTGGTACTTTCAAAACGGCCGCGAAGGCATCACCCTTTTAACAATTCTGACCCTGGAGATACTTAATGACGAACACCAACGACCTCGGCCAGCCGATCGGCTTTCCCCTGCCTGACTGGAAACCCTGCAGCCCGCCGCCGCGCACGGCTTTGAAGGGCCGTGCCTGTCGCCTTGAGCCGCTTGATGCGGCAACGCATGCCGCCGATCTGCATGCGGCCAACATGACCGACACCGAAGGTCGTATCTGGACGTATATGGGGTACGGGCCGTTCGAGACCGAAGACGCCTATAGGGCCTGGGTCGAAAAGGACGCCATGGGCGATGATCCGCTTTTCCACGCGATCATCGACCTCGCCACGGAAAAAGCGGTCGGCGTTGCCAGCTATCTACGGATCGAACCCGCAGTTGGTTCGATCGAGGTCGGGCATATCAACTATTCGCCGCTCCTGCAGCGCACGGTGGCCGCGACCGAAGCCATGTATCTGCTGATGGCGCGCGTTTTCGATGAACTGGGTTATCGGCGCTATGAATGGAAGTGCGACAACGCCAACGCGAAATCCCGCGCCGCCGCCGCCCGGCTGGGCTTCACGTTCGAAGGCGTGTTCCGTCAGTGCACGATCTACAAGGGGCGCAATCGCGACACCGCGTGGTTTTCGATCATCGACAAGGAATGGCCGGCGCTGAAGGCGGCTTTTGAAACCTGGCTCGATCCGGCGAACTTCGACGGCGATGGGAATCAGAAACAGGCTTTGTCGGACCTGACGGCCAAGGCGCTGGGGCGTTAGGCGATAGCAACGCGTCATTCCGGCGCAGGCCGGAGAATCCAGAACGACGGAACACTGGACCCCGGCCTTCGCCGGGGCGACCCAGTGAAGCCCAATAGTGTCAAAGCTCCCGAACGTCGAGAATGCCCGGCAAGGACCGCACCGCCAGTGACAATTCGTGCGACAGCGCAAAGTCGTCGCCGAGGTTGATAAGCACTTCCTCATCGCGTTCGCGCAGTTTGGCGGTGACCAGCACCTTGCCCTTTTTCTTCCGCCCGTTGCCATTGGTGTCCTTGTCGCGGCCAAGTACGTCCCTGAGCGCTTGCAAGGGGTCGATGCTGTCGAGGATCAGGTGCATCTCCTTGGCGGCGTTGGCGGCTTCGGCGGCCGCGGCGTCGATACTTTCGAGGCGCTGGATCGTCATGCGCGGCGCGTCACCGTCGAACGAGATCGCGCAATCGACAATCATCGAATTGCCGGGGCTGAGAAGCTCCGTGTATTGCGCAAGGATTTCGGAAAACGCAGTCGCCTCGAACACGCCCGATGCATCCGAGAACGAGATGAAGGCAAACCGCTTGCCGGTCTTCGACGTCATTTCCTTTTTTGAAACGAAAGTCCCCGCAAGGCGCACGGCGCCGGGTTCGCCCGATGCCAGCACCTCGGACGACGCGCGGACGCGTTTGCGGGCCAGAACACGCTCGTAAGCGTCCAGCGGGTGCGCTGACAGATAGAACCCGACGGCATCGAATTCCTCGCGCAGCCGGTCCATGGATTGCCAGTCGTCGATATCCGGCAGCCGCACTTCCTCGGGCTGGGCGTCTTCGCCGCCGAACAGGCTGATCTGGTTCGAGTTGCGGTCGTTGGTGGCGGCGCCGGCGATGGCGACGATGGTTTCGATCCCCCGGTGCACGCGGCGGCGATTGGGATCAAGCCTGTCGAAAGCGCCGGCACGGGCAAGGTTTTCAAGTTGGCGCTTGTTGACCTGGTGCGGATCGATGCGGTTGGCGAAGTCGCTCAGCGATGTAAAGGGGCCGTTCGCCGCACGTTCGGCCACTAGCGTATCCATCGCTGCCGCACCGACGTTTTTGACCGCCGCCAGCGCATAGCGGACGCCCTCTTTCGTGCCGTCGGATGTGGTGACGGTCTCCACCGTGAAGGACGGCTCGGATGCGTTGATATCGGGACCGAGCAGCGGCACCTGCAGGCGGTCCAGTTCCTGACGGAACACGTTCAGCTTGTCCGTATTGCCCATGTCGAAGGCCATGGATGCGGCCATGAATTCCACCGGGTGGTTGGCTTTCATGTATGCCGTCTGATAGGCGACCAGTGCATACGCGGCGGCGTGCGATTTGTTGAAGCCGTAGCCTGCGAACTTGTCGACGACGTTGAAGATATCGTCGGCCTGCTTTTCCGGCACGTTCTTGGCGACCGCGCCTTCGACGAAGATCTGGCGCTGCTGATCCATTTCCGCCTGGATCTTCTTACCCATGGCGCGGCGGAGTAGATCGGCGCTGCCGAGGGTGTAACCCGAAAGCACCTGCGCGATCTGCATCACCTGTTCCTGATAGATCGGGATGCCGAAGGTTTCCTTGAGCACCGGTTCCAGCGTCGGGTGCAGGTAATCGGGTTCTTCCTCGCCGTGT
>Ga0209578_10000318_pt1 | contig 69630 bp, 56 predicted proteins | sample tdAd472_FD_187127 | JGI IMG/M metagenome (GOLD analysis project Ga0209578, IMG submission 187127) | Marine sediment microbial communities from the Atlantic coast under amendment with organic carbon and nitrate - tdAd47.2 (SPAdes)... | ecosystem: Environmental > Aquatic > Marine > Coastal >...
CCTGCGCATCGCGGGCAGGCAGCTCAGGTCGTAGCTGTCGGCAAAAGTCTGGCAACAGTCGTTCTTGTGTGTAGCCAAGGCGCCTCCCCAGGACGAATAAAGGGCAGCCGAAGCTGCCCTTTACGTTCATTGTGACGAGCCCTTACTCTTCGCCGGTATGGTAATGGCCGATATGAGTCTCTGCCTCGTCGATCGTCTTGCTCCAGCGCTTCATGATTTCTGCCGCGCCCTCAGGGCCGCCGTTCAATTCAGCGAGCGCCGCCTGCCACTTGAGTTCATCGGCCGATGTATACCATTCGAGGTCCGCCATGCCGCCTTCCAGGTCCCAGACATACATCGCGTCCCACTTGCCGGACTGGAAGTGCAGAGCAAACGTTGGTGGCGATGTGCCACTTTGCTTGGTAGCAGGGACGAAGTACTCGGCAATAATTTCCATGGCCTCTTCGCGCTTGCCGGATTTGAACTGGATGTAGGTTACCGTCGCGTACTTGGCGTCGTCACCCCATGTCTGGGGTCCTTCGTCGTCGTCCTGTGCAGACGCTGGAACAACGAACAGGAACAGCAGTGCGGTGGCAGCAGCAAGGCCGCTGCAGATTTTCATAGCTTTCATTTGGATCCCCTATACTTGTTGTTTGCGGCCAGAACCGCGATAGCGCGCCTGTTATCGCTTTTTGGCTGACGCGCCGAGTGCTCAGAGCATAGACGAAGGGGGGGTACGATGAAAGTGGTTTAAACGTCGAACCCACTCGCTTGGGAGTGGGTTCGACGGGACGCAAATCCTGTCAATTTATGATTGGCAGGAAGCTGTACTTCTCTTCCGACTCGAGCATCCAGTCGACAAAGTTCTCCATCGGCTCAATCTTCACATCGACGATCTCGCCGTCTTCTTCTACCGCAACCAGGCGTGGCTGGATGAAGCCTTTATACGGTGCAATATTAAGCGGCTCGACGCGCGCGAGTACTTCCTCGTGCGTTGCGCGGTCCACTTTGACGCCATAGTTCTCGATCAGCGCCTGGCCGGCCCCGAAGTCACCTTCCGACTTGATGCGTTGAATCTCTCGCAGTTGGTCGGCGAAGATGCCACGCAGGGCTTCGTAATCATTAATGACGTAGTAGGTCTTGCCGTCTCTCTCGACTTTCTCGATGACATTGTCCTCGAGGCCCGTTTCATACGCCCAGCCCGCGATCAGCTGTCGATTGCGCATATGTGCCTCTTCGATGTCATCCCCAAGCTTGATGCGGCGCAGCTGCAACTGCAGGCCGTTCTTGATCTGCGAGTCGTAGACGGTTTTGCCAACATCGAGCGATGGCATCAGGCCGAGTTCGACAAGCTTCGGATCCATGATGTAGTACATCGCCACCAGGTCGGCACGGGCTTCTTCGAGTGCGGACGCATAGCTTTTCAGTGTTTCCTTGGGCGTACCGACGCCAGGATTGATCTGGCCCGAGGCATGACCGATGACCTCGTGCATGTCAACGTCGAGTAACGACCCGAGCGCGCCGTACTCCTTGTTGCGGGCTTTTTCTTCATCGGTATACGAAAACTCGTCACTGAGGCCGCCGGCAGCTGCCGCAATCTCGAACGCTTCCATGATGTTGCCGAGGGTGACGGACTTGGAGCCGTGGTGCTTGCGAATCCAGTTCGGGTTCGGAAGGTTGATGCCGATAGTCGAGCCGTGCGTCAGGTCGCCGCCTTCCATGACAACCGTTATGACCTTGGCTGAGATGCCGACGACATCTTTCTTTTTGTGCTCGTCCATCAGTGGAGAGTTGTCTTCAAACCACTGCGCGTTTGCGCCGATCGTGGCAATGCGCTTGGTGGCTTCGAGGTCCCTGATCGATACGACGGACTCCCAGGCACCGCGGTAACCCAGCGGGTCGCCATAAACTTCGATGAAGCCGTTGACAGCATCGATGCGCGAGTCCGTGTCGGCTACCCACGCGATGTTGAACTCGTCAAAGTCCGCGAGATCACCGCTTCTGTAATACGTGACGAGTTTATCGATCCAGTCTTTCTGAACGTCGTTCTCGGCGACAGTGGAGGCTTTCTCGAGCCAGTGCACGATTTGTTCGATGGCCGGGCCGTACATGTCGCCAGCTTTCCAGACGCGCTCAACGACTTCGCCATCTACCTTCGCGAGTTGCGAGTTGAGTCCCCAGGACACGGGGCGCTCCGGGTCGGCATCGACCTTCGCGGCGTAAAACTCCGCAACCTCGTTGGCTGTCACATCGCTGTAGTAATTGGATGCTGAATTGACGACTACATCGACGTCACGATCGAGTGTCACTTTCTTTGCCGCGACGTCCGGGTCGAACATGATCGGCCGCAGCATGTCGAGCATTTCGGGTATCGACTGACCTTCGTCGACCGGCATTTTCGACCGGTCGCTCTTGGCAGCCATCGCGATCAGAGCCTCGGGCGTGAACTCGGGCAAGAATTTGTCCGACGAGTAGTGGTGGTGGATGCCGTGCGAGAACCACACACGCTTGGTGTATTCGAGCAGTTTCTGGAAATCCTCGCCGTCGCGATCGCCACTGTAGGTACCGACAATCGCCGACAACAGCTTGCGGACGCGCAGATTGTGCTTGTAGTTCTGATCGTAAATGATGTCACGACCGGCGAGCGCGGCTTGCGACAAGTAATACGCGAGTTTCTTTTCCTGCAACGACAGCTCGTCGAAGCCGGGCACCTCGTAGCGCAGCACTTCGACATCGGCAAAGCGATCGACCCCGACGTCAAACGTTTCTTCCGTTGTGACTTCATCGGTCTCGACAGTCGGTGTAGCGGGTTCCTGCTCTTTCGCGCACGCGGCGAGCACTAGCGCAATGGCCAAAACAATTATTTTCTGCACGGGATTTCTCTCTTGAAGTGGGAGTCGGCCGGAGCCGGAAAAGGGGCGTATTGTCCTTGAATAGCCGCGCCGAGCCAAGGGGGAAGTGGGCTCAGCGCGGGTACGTCATCAGCAACATGCCGACCTGCAGGCCGTCATAAAGCACGTGTGCAATGACCAGAGGCAACAGCCGGCGCCGGTAGTAGTAGAAAACGCCGGTAACCGTGCTCTTGATCGCGATTGTGACGATGCCGTAGGGCCCCTGGCTCCAGTGCACGAGGCCCACCAGTACGGCGGCGAAAATAATGGCCGCGATCGTCCATGCGCGGCGCTCAGAGTATGACCAAAGCCCGGTGAGCAGGAACGCCCGCACGAGTTCCTCAAAGAGCGCAATTCCGATCCAGAGCACGGGCCCGAACCATATGACGACCATCCACGGGTGCTCGCGCATGTCGAGCATCAGGCCCAGGAGTTCCCTGTTGGACCGGAAGGCAAGCAGGTCACGGAGCGTCTGTTGCTCTACGAAGAACAGTACGAAATAGACCGCCACCAGGCCGACGCCCCAAAGGATATCGGTGCCGGCGTTCCCGTCGCCTGAGTTGAAATCAGAAAGTGGCTCTTTAAGGAAATATTGCTTGAGCCAAAGAATGGTAATGATGCTGATGCCGCCGAACACGAGCGGATAAACGATGAGTTCGATCGACGCGAATTCCGTCGGTTGCCGCATCCGGTACCCGATCATCAGCGCGGCGGGCAGGACAACAGCAATAAATAGCGCGAATGCCTTTTTCATCTGATTCCCCGGGCTGGCTGGCGAATCCAGTCGCCTCACCTAAACTTCGAAAACTACCATACGCCAGTTCTTGCCCGCGACGGAGCTTTGCGCCACAGTACGGGTCGAATTCAATTCGACCCTGCTGTGGCGAGGTTCCAGCGTGTTGCCAGAACTCAATGACATAGAAGCCCGAATTATCGGCTGCCTGATCGAAAAGTCAGTCGTCACCCCGGACCAGTACCCGTTGACGCTGAATGCGCTGACGAACGCCTGTAACCAGAAGTCCTCGCGGGACCCCGTGATGAACCTGACGCAGGGCGAGGTGCAGCACACGATCCGGGACCTCAGTGCCAAGCACCTCGTTCGCGTGGACGAGAATTTTAAGAGCCGCACCGAGAAATACGTACAACGTTTCTGCAATACACGTTACAGCGACCTGCAATTTGACGATGGTGAGCGGGCAATCATCTGTCTGCTGTTACTGCGCGGTCCTCAAACGCCTGGTGAACTGCGTTCCCGTAGCGGCCGGCTGCATACCTTTGCTGACAATGCCGAAGTCGTTGTGGCGCTCGACGGTCTCATCGCTCGGGAAGGTGCGCCGCTGGCCGTCAAGTTGCCACGAACGCCCGGGCGCAAGGACGCGGAGTACATGCACCTGTTCTCGGGTACGATTGATGTCGAAGCGCATGTCGCCCAGGCGTCGGAAGCGCGCGCATCCGCATCTCCCGCCCGAGCCGGGGTCGCGGATCTCGAGGAGCGCGTCAGCGCCCTGGAAGCTGAGGTTGCGCGACTCAAGGCAGCCCTCGGCGAGTAAGTCGATCGACTGACGGCCGATGAAACCCAGCACGCTACGAATCGGGTACCGCTACCGCGCCAACAGACTCGCGCCGGAATATGACGCCATCGTCATCGGCTCCGGAATGGGCGGACTGACGACGGCGGCATTGCTCTCCGAACTCGGCTGGAAAGTCTGTGTGCTCGAACAGCACTACACCGCAGGTGGTTACACGCATTCGTACGAGCGCAGCGGCTACGAATGGGACGTGGGCGTGCACTACATCGGTGACGTTGGCACCAAGACACGTACACGCAAGATGTTCGACTTCCTGTCTGACGGCAAGCTCGAGTGGGCGCCGATGGCTGACGAATACGATCGCTACTATGTCGGCGACAAGGTCTTCAACGCGATCGCCGGCAAGCGGGAGTTTCGCGACAACCTGGTGCGGCAGTTTCCGGACGAGGTCGAAGGCATCGACCGTTACATGGACTTGTTGCAGCAAGTCAGCGGCGCGCTCAGCGAACGCAGCATGGAACGGACGCTGAAGCCCTGGCAGAGAAGTCTCGCCGCGCCGATTATCAAGTGGCGCAGACCCGACTGCCTGTATCGCAATACCTACGACGTGCTGAGTGAACTGACCGATAACCAGGACCTGATTGCCACGATTTGCGGGCAGTGGGGCGACATGGGGTTGCCGCCGAAGCAGTCCGCTTTCATGGTGCACGGAATGATCGCGCGGCATTATCTTTATGGTGGTTTCTATCCAATCGGTGGCAGCTGGCGCATTGCCGACAGCATCATTCCCAAAATCCAGAAAGCGGGCGGCGAGGTCTTCACCTACGCACTTGTGAAGAAAGTCCTCGTCGAGGATGGCAGGGTGATGGGCGTCGAGATGGCTGACGGTCATCGCATCGATTGCGGCTGCGTCATTTCCTCTGCCGGTATTGCGAACACCTTCAAAGGGCTACTCCCCGATAACGTGGTCGAGGCATCGGGCTACGCGGAGAACCTCGAAAACGTTCGCCCGAGCTTCGCCCACCTTGGCGTGTATATAGGTCTACAGGGAACGGCCGAGGAACTGGGCCTCCCGAAAACCAATTTCTGGATTTACCCGCACAACGACTACGACGCAGCTGTCGATGCTTTTGTCGCAGACAGGAACGCAGAATTTCCGGTCGTGTACATCTCGTTTCCTTCCGCCAAGGACCCGGACTATCTCAAACGTCACCCGGGCACTGCGACGATAGAAATTGTCGCGCCAGCGCCTTACGAGTGGTTCGAAAAATGGCAAGACACTACCTGGGGGAAGCGTGGTGAGGAATACGATGCATTCAAGAACGAGCTCGGCGAACGTCTAATGCGGCACCTGTACGACAAAATGCCACAACTCGATGGCAGGGTGGACTACTACGAAGTCTCTACACCGCTGTCGACTGACTGGTTCGCCGGCTATCAACGAGGTGAGCTCTACGGGCTCGACCACACGACAGAGCGCCTGCAGCAGGATTGGCTTGGCCCACGCACCCGTATCCCCGGGCTCTGGCTCACCGGGCAGGACACGCTGACCTGTGGGGTAACGGGCGCGATGATGTCCGGTATGCTGACGACGATGGCCATGGTGGGCATGCGAAAAATGGGCCCACTCATGAAGCGCATTTACTCATGATGCGTTGAACGCTTACTGAATAAAAAAATCGAGGTAATCGACGATGCAACGAATTGCTACGCTAGTAGTAAGTCTGACTTTTGTGCTAACCGCCTGCGGTTCTGGCGACAAGGCACCTGCCGAAACGCAGGCACCGAACCAGGCAACGCAGGCGGAATCGCCGGATGACGCTTTCGACAGGGCGTTCGACGACCTGACGCGGGCATTCTTCTATCACCATCCGGAGCTTGCGACGACGTACGGCGTCTCCGAATTGGTCGTACCGCGCACGGCGCACCGGCTCATGACTCGTTCATTGCACGGTGAGACCGCCCGACGAGAGGAGATTGCGGCGGCGCTCGACAGGCTCAAAGCGATGGACCCTTCGTCGCTGAGTGGCAACCGGCCTCGTCTCCACGCGACCGTAACGACGCTGATGGAGGGCGCGCTCGCACCTGTCCAGGTTGTCGAATTCGGAACCACTATTGATGGCTTCGGCTTCTGGTACCTGCCGTACACGATTAACCAACTGTCCGGGCCGACCGTTTCTATTCCGAACTTCCTCAATAACCAACAGCCCGTCACGAACGCCGAGGAGGCCGAGGCGTATCTCGTGAGGCTGGCCGGCGTCAAAGGCGCGCTTGACGGTGCGCTGGAGAACGTCAGGGATGCCGTGTCGAAGGGTGCCATTCCCCCTGATTTCGTAGTGGACAAGTCAAAGGCCGTGGTGGAGTCGTTCATCGCAGGACCCGCTAGCGAAAACGCGATGTACGTGTCATTCATCGAGCGCCTCGATGCGTCAGATGTCGAGGGAGCCGCCGAGTACGCTGAGCAAGCGCTCACCATTGTTGATGGAGAGGTGATTCCGGCGTATCGGGCCATTGCGAATTACCTGGGAGAGATTCGGCCATCGGCGCCACACGATGCCGGTATCTGGCGGGTTCCGAATGGCGCGGCTCTTTACGAGGCAATGGTTCGTCACATGACAGATTCGTACCGGTCCGCGGACGAGGTTCACCAGACGGGTCTCGACGAGGTCGGACGAATTACGATCGAAATGGACGCGATACTTGTTGCCGAAGGATATACCGAGGGTACCGTTGGCGAGCGTATGCAGCAGTTGGGCGTCGAAGAGCGATTCGCCTATCCGAATACCGCCGCAGGCAAGGAAGCGCTGCTCGCGGATGCGCGCGCCCAGGTTGCCGGCATTAAGGAAGTGATGCCGGAGTGGTTCCTGAACCAGCCGAAGCACCCGGTGGAAGTGCGACCAGTACCGGAATTCAGCCAGGACTCGGCGCCGACCGGATACTACAATCCGCCCGCGAAGGACGGGTCGCGGCCGGGGGTCTACTGGCTCAACGTGCGCGACACGGCGGTGCATCCGCGATTCGCGCTGCCCACCCTGAGCTATCACGAGGCAATTCCGGGGCACCACACGCATTTTGCGACGACCGTCGAACAGGACGTCCCGCCAATCGTTCAGGCGATCTGGTCCAATACCGCCGGCGAGGGCTGGGCGCTGTACGCCGAACAGCTTGCCGCAGAAATGGGTATGTATGACGACGATCCCTACGGTGATCTTGGACGTTTGCAGGCCGAGTTGCACCGTGCCGTGCGCCTTGTAGTCGATACCGGGATGCACGCGAAGAAATGGAGTCGTGAGCAAGCGATCGAATATATGGTTGATGTCGAAGGTGTCGAAGAAGGGACCGCGGTCAGCGAGATTGAGCGGTATGCGGTCTGGCCAGGCCAGGCGCTCGGGTACAAGCTGGGAATGCTCAAAATCCTTGAATTACGAGCCGAGGCGCAGGATCGGCTCGGCGACAGGTTCGACATCCGCGAATTCAACGATACGGTGCTGCAGGTTGCTTCAACGCCGCTGCCCTATATCGAGGCCACGGTCCACGATTGGATCGAACGAGCAGAGATGTGACCTGATTAACATTCCGCAGGGCTGTCCGGACGCTACATTGATCGTATCGATCCTGACGAGGGGCTGGCCCCATGAAACGGACTATTTTCGCGGCAATTGTCGTTCTGACGAGCTTGTTTGGCCTGTCGTCACAGGCAACGGCCGAAATCGGCGTCAGTGTTGTATTTACAGACGATGAGATCAAGATCATCGGCGCCTGGTATTCAGACCACGGTTCCAGCTCGCATAAGGGCAACGGCAATGGGAAAGGCAAGCACAAAGGTCTGCCGCCCGGAATTGAAAAGAATCTCGCGCGCGGCAAGCCGTTACCGCCGGGGATCGCAAAGCAATACCTGCCAGACGGCTTGATCAAGACGTTGCCGGCCCCGCCCAGGGGATATGAGCGCATTATCGTTGATGGCAAAGTGCTGCTCGTGGAAATTGCGACACAGGTCATTCACGATATCCTGATGGACGTCGTCTTCGACTGACGCACATATTCATTCCAGGTCTGTAATAAGGAGTGGGCGGGGCAGGTCTTCCTGTCCATGCGATCTCTATTTGTACTGCTGATATTCGGCAGCCTGTTGCCGGGCGTTGGTTTCGCCGTCGAGGCATCTGTTGCCCCGGACTTTATGCTCGAGTCGATAAGCGGTGACCCGGTCACGCTGAGCGACGTCGCCGCCGAACAACCCGTCATTCTTCTTTTCTGGGCGACCTGGTGTCCCTATTGCAAGGCGTTGATGCCGCATATCCAGAGTATCCGCCTGGAGCACGGCGCCGAGGTTCGCGTGCTTGCTGTGCACTTCCGTGACGACAAGGGTGATCCAGCTGCATTTATCGAGAATGCTGGCTACGACTTCACGGTGCTTCGCGATGGTAACGAAACAGCGAAGTTGTACGAGGTGTGGGGTACACCCGGTCTGCTCGTCATTGATCGCGACCAAAGTATTCGCTTCAACCTGTATGACCTGCCGAAACACGAGTTTCCTGCCGGCGAAGAGAATCTAAGCCATTCTCAAAAGGCCGCGTACCGCGCACCATACTGGGCGGCCGAGATCAGGAAGACTCTGGACGAAGTACTTTCCGACTAGGTCTGGGTGACTTGCGCAGCGATCGCTGCAGCGAGCCGAGCATTATTCAGCACGAGTTCGATATTGGCCGTGAGGCTCCTGCCGCCGGTGTACTCGGCGACTTTTGCAAGCAGGAACGGCGTAACATCTTTCCCCTTGATGCCGTTGGGTGTCAGCTCGGCAATGGCCTCGGCGATGACGGTATCGATCTCGTCATTCTCGAGCGCATGTTCTTCGGGAATCGGATTTGCGATCACCATGCCACCGCCGAGTCCAAGGCCCCACTTGGTTTGCAGCGCATCGGCGATTTCGGCGACGCCGTCTGCCCGGTAATCGACTGCGTAACTACTGGAGCGCGTGTAAAAGGCGGGAAGCGTATCCGTCTGGTAGCCGACAACCGGAACACCCTTGGTCTCCAGGTACTCCAGCGTGCGACCGATGTCGAGCACCGACTTGATGCCGGCGCAAACGACCGCAACGCTGGTCCTGGCGAGTTCGTCGAGATCAGCGGAGACATCCATGGTTTCTTCGACGCCACGGTGCACGCCGCCGATGCCGCCTGTTGCGAAGACGCGGATACCAGCCATTGCCGCGATGATCATCGTCGCGGCGACCGTTGTTGCCCCATCTTCCCCGCGCGCGATGACGAACGGCAGGTCCCGGCGACTCGTCTTGATGACCTGCTGCCCGCGCTCGCCAAGGTGATTGATTTCCTCCTCGGACAGTCCGACTTTCAGGCGCCCACCGAGGATGGCAATCGTTGCGGGGGTCGCACCGCCATCCCGAACAGCCTGTTCGACACGCAGTGCCGTGTCTACATTTTGCGGATACGGCATGCCGTGGCTGATGATCGTCGATTCGAGCGCGACAACGGCTCTTTGCTCTTGCAGCACATTAGCGACTTCAGGCGCGATATCGAGATGAGGATTATTCGGCATCATGTGCTTCGAGTTCTCGTTTGATCGCTGCAACCGACAGAGCAGGGCTACAAGTCTTGTGAGATTGAATTGTAATTTGAGCGGCAGCCAGCGCGAAATGAACCGAGCGTTCGAGCGACCACTGTTGCAGCCACGAATACGCAATGGCCGCGAGGAACGCATCGCCTGCGCCGGTCGTGTTGCTTATCTCAGGGATGTTCTGGTGCGGGGCCATTATCGCCCGGGTTCTGTCCGTGCTGTAGAAAACGCCGTGGTCGCCTCGAGTAACTAACAATCGTGCGACGCCGTGACTATGAACCCACTCTGACAGCTTCTGGATCTCGCCGTCGCTACTGGCCTCGAGTCCCGTGAGTGCTTCGGCTTCGATAGTCCCCGTCTTCAATGTGTGTATTGCATGCAGATAGGGTAGTAGTCGTGACGCCTTCGCCGTCGATACCGTGTCTGCAAATATAGTGTGCTCGGAAAACGTGTCTGTGAGCCATGCCAGCGCATCGTCGGGAAGGTTCGCATCGAGAATAATCAATGAAGATTCTTCGATGACGTTTTGGTGAATAGCCAATTGCTCGCCACCGAGTTCATCCATGACGCGCATGTCGGAAATGGCCACTCGCATATCGCCGCTGTCATCGAGAACGGCAAGGTAGGTTGATGTCGGTGCTGAATCCAGCCGTTGCACGAGCCGCATGTCGATGCCTGATGCGCTGCCCTGTGCGAGCAGCATTTCACCGTACTGGTCATCGCCAATCGCCGTTATTAGCTGACAATTGACACCGAGTCGCGCAAGGTTCTCCGCAATATTCCGGGCGACGCCGCCGGGTGACGTGTGAACCTCGCCCGGATTGGAGTCGTGGTCTCGTACGGCTTTAGTCGATTTGCCATAAACATCGACACTGGCGCCGCCGATGACGGTGACGAGTGGTGTGTTGTCTAATATCAGGGACATGAAGAGATTCTAACCCGACTCCCTGAACAAGAAGACCCCTGCCAGGGCAGGGGTCTCCGTGACAACTAAATGCGATGACTCAGTCCTTGAACTTGATTTCCTGCAGCGTGTAGGTGCTGCCGATGACTCGCAGTTCGCCGCGATCGACATTGGCTTCGCGCATCTCGTCGGTTGAGCCGAGTATCTGCGAGCCGAGTTCTTCGAAGTACTCGACGCCACGGTCGAACGCTGCCCAGTTCTTAAAAGTAACGGTGAGATAAAGATCCGGCTCATCCGCACGGGGATTCGTATTGGAATACATGCCATAGCTGATCACGTCGCCATCTTCTTTTTGCGCCTCAAGGAACTTGCGCCAGACGTTGCTGAGATCGTTGATGTAAGCATTGAACATGCCGTCTTTAGTATGCACTTCGGTGACCTGTACTACATTGCCTGAGTCCCAGCCGCGCGTGTGATCCTGCGCGAATGCGGAGGTGCTGCCGAGTGCTGCAAACAGAACGATGCTCAGTACTGCAAATACCTTAGATTTCATTGACTAACCCCTTGTTTTAAAATATTTGTTGCTTGGATTGTAGCTTTCATCTTGCGTCTTGAAGCAGGGATTATAGGCGAAACAAATGCAAATCGTTCGCATTAAATCGCGGGGAGCAGCGATTGCGTGGGTTCCGGTCGTGTAGACTGGCCGCCAAATCGACATTCGGACAGGGGGGCGAATGCGCATTTGGTCCCAGGCATTGGAAATGGCGGCGGCAACACCGCCCGAGCGAAATCGGTACGTTGACCTTCTGCGTGCTGTATCGATCCTCTTCGTCATAGTTGGCCACTGGCTGATCGCGACGCTGTACTACGTCGACGGCGATCTGACGCCGGGGCAATTGCTCGAGAGCCGACCGGGGATGCATTGGGTGACCTGGTTGTTCCAGGTGATGCCGATCTTCTTCATCGTCGGTGGCTACTCAAATGCCGTGTCGCTGGAAAGTGCGCGGAGGAAAAACGTGCACTACGCCGAGTGGCTCGCCGCACGCTTGCACCGGCTCGTCGCACCATTGCTTATCGTCCTCGTGGCATGGGCCGCGTTCGCGGTTGTACTGAATGTCGCCGAAGTCCCAGGGGAAACAATCCGGTTCGTTTCGCAAGCGTCGCTGATCCCCACCTGGTTCCTCGCGATATACATCATGGTTGTGATCCTGGCGCCAGCGGCTTATCGACTCTGGCGGCGCTTCGGTTTCTTGTCCTTTTGGATGTTCGTAGCACTGGCCGCGCTGACCGACGTCGCCTTTTTCGTGGCTGACCTGCAGTGGCTGGGGTGGACCAATTACTTCTGGGTGTGGCTCGCCGTACACCAGCTTGGTTTCGCGTGGCGAGACGAGCGCATTGGTGGCGCCGGGATGCTCCTGGCCAATGCGGTGATCGCATTCATTGTTCTCTACCTGTTGATCTTCGAAGGGCCGTATCCACTGGCGATGGTCAGTTCGCCCGACGAGCACATTAGCAATACATTGCCGCCCAAAGTTACATTGCTGGTGCTCGGTCTGATTCAATTCGGCGTGCTCCTGGCGCTCGAGGGACCGATGCGACGCGTATTGTCGCGAGTGCGCTTGTGGGCGGCCACGGTACTGATCAACAGCATGATCATGACCGTCTACCTGTGGCACATGTCGGTGATGGCCGCCGTTGCGGCCTTGCTCTATTACACGGGTGGTTTTGGCCTCGGCGTGGAGCCCGGTACGCCGGCCTGGTGGTTGACAAGGCCGATCTGGATTGGAACGTTGTTGGTCATCCTGTTGCCGATTGCGATGTCGCTGTCCATATTCGAACGACGTCCACGAAGGGCAGACGTGCCCGTCCCGGCTGCCGCGCGGCAGATTATCGGTGCGATGATGTTGTGCCTCGGTCTCGCGATACTGGCAATGTTCGGCTATGGCGGTAGCCCGATCTTAGGGCTCGACAAGGTCGCGTTCGTCCTCGTTATCGTCGGCGCAGGAATTAGTGGGTTGCTACCGCGGTTCAAGTGATGCGCTTGCGGAAACCGAGGCCTCTGTTCGCCGATTTCGCCATCCGGACATTCGCGCTCTTTGTTGATTTTATTGTCGTCCTGTTCGTCGCGACTGCCGTCGGCGACCACGTGCTTGCCCCGCTGGGACTGGCACCCGATCACAACGGCGTAGTGATGCTGGCGGTCGCTTTTCTGTATTTCATCGTAGCCTGGATCAGCCCGCTTCGAGCAACACCAGGCCAGTTGCTGGGCGACATCAGGGTCGTGAGCCTGTCACTCGAAACCTTGACGCTGCCGAGTGCTGTTTTTCGCAGCCTGGTACTGGCCGGTCTGATCGCCGGCGCGTTTCTTATCTTCGAAAGGCCTCGGCCACTGTTGCTGGCGGCGACTGTCCTCACATACGCGCTCGTGTTTTTGGCGGCGGTGACGCCAAACCGCCAGGCCGCCCATGACTGGATTGCCAAATCCATTGTCGTCAATCGCAAGACGCTGAAGTCGACTGAAATGCGGGAAAAACTGATCGCGCATCTCGCCGACAACGACCCGGCGACGTTCAAGGAACGCAGACCGACGATCATGAGCATGATCGTCGATGCCATCGGGCTGGCGGTGCCGGTGTTCATCCTGCTCAACGTGTCGCACATGCAATTTCAGCGTGAACTCATGTACCGGACCCTCTATGCGTACTCGGAGACTCAAGACATCAGGACGGCGATCGCGTTGCATCACCTTCAATTCACAGCGTGGCCCGGGGCCGACAGCGATCTCGATGTACCGGCCCGGGCGGATTATCCCGATGGTGGCTATTACGAACTCGAGGAAGATGGTGTTGTTCGCATTCACTTCACTGTGATCCCGGAGCTCACAAAAGGCACGATCGTGCTGACGCCGGCCGCGAACGATGGCGACATAAGCTGGGATTGCCATGCCGAAGGCAGCATCGCGCGAAATCACCTGCCGGCCACGTGTCGCGAGTGAAGCGCCTTTTGCAGTGACTCACCAGCGCTCTCTATACTCGGTGAAGCGTCAAGGCTAGCCGTATTTCAATTCCAGGGGGGACGACATAAATAAGATCCTTGCAGCCGTATTGGGGGCCACCCTTATTTCCGCACCGAGCCTCGCGAATCACGCGTGGAGCAATTACCACTGGGCGAGGACGACAAGTTCCTTCGACCTGACGATCGTCAACAGTACGACAAACGATTGGGATCCGTACGTAACACAAGCCATCGGCGATTGGAGTGCGTCGACGGTCCTCAATATGATCGAGGACACAGGTGGCAACACCAAGAGCAATATTCGCCGGCGTTGCAACGGTCCGTCAGGACAAATCCGCATCTGTAACCTGACTTACGGCCAGACCGGTTGGCTCGGAGTCGCGGTCAGCACGAGACCTTTATCCGAATCGACCCCGACGGTACGCGGCACATCACGCATGTAACCTGGGCCATCGGTCACTAGCACAACGGAAATAGGGGACTCCGTTACCAGGATGCGGGAAGGTAGCGCAACGCGAGCAGAAATGAAAAATCGGGCGCCGAGCGCACGTTGAGGTCTTCTGTGACCGCCAGGCTCAATTCGTAGTTGTTCGCGAGCCTGAAATTGCCACCGAACGTAATCCAGGCAGCGTCCTGCCCGAGAATCTCGATGTCCGAATCGTGGGTGGCACTGCGCGCGGCGGCCTGAACGCGCAATTCGATTGATTCGATCAGGCGGTAGCCGACGCCCGTCGAGACCTGGCCGATGAAATCATTGTGACGAGTGGGCAGCAGGTCCGGTTCGCCGAGGAAGTTCGCGTGCGCCCGGTAGAAGCCGTGCAGTCTTTCGATACCGAAAAGTTGCTGCCATTCGCCGGCGATACCTATACTTAAGTCCGTCCCACCACTGCCATGCATATCCGCGGTGTCACCCGTTGGCAACTTCACGCCGAAACGTAGTGCTGCTTTGTGATCGGGGCCATCGGTCAGGCGCCAGCCGGCAATCAGGCGCAGGTCGCCGATACCGTGCGAATTGCGCTGATAGTCGAGAAGCGTTCCGGACGCGTCCTGGTAGGAGAACTCCAGTTGGTTGTCCTCGCGCCGGACACGGCTGCCGAGCGGCAGGCCGAAGGCCTGGTGCCAGTCTTTGATGAGCGGATCAAAACTCCCGGATTCGTGCCACAGGTAGGGTAGCCGAATGCCAATTTCGAGCCGATCGGTCAGGCCGTAGCGGTACCGAAACTCGAGGCGGGTCGTTTCGCCGTCGAGCGTGAGCATTTCGTCGCCACGGGTCTCGTTGGTCGAGTGACTCGACATCATGGCGAACACCGAGAAGGCGTGTCGGCCCTTCGGCACCAGGGTCGCACCTTCCGTGCTATCCGGAAAATTGAAGGTTCCGGATATCGCACCATTGTCCTGGTCGTACAGGGGCTCCGTGGCCATCGCTGGCGCGACGACAGCAATGCAGGCGCTGAAAAACAGCAGCCGTAAGCTCATGTAGCTGGCGGGCATAGTGAATTTCCTGTCACGGCAGGTATTTTTCCAGAGACTACACGCCTGATGCCTGCCGAAGCATTTCGGATTGCCCGTACACTCGTTCGGCCTGCAATCGACTAATCGTCCCGTGCTAGCATTCGCCGTCTCGCGAACTGACCAGGACACCGGACGAAATGATTCGCTCGATCTCAGTACTGCTATTGCTTGTAACTTTGACTGCCCAGGCAGATCTCAGGGTCCTGGTGCCCGAGGAAACGCTCAAGCAGATTGCTGAAGAGACCTCCGGCGAAGCGGCAAAACGCAATCTCGACACAATCACGCTGCAACATCGCATGCGATCCGGGGCGCAGTTCGACAAGGCGACACAGCATATCTACGACCAACTCAAACTGTACGGTCTCGAGGACGTCGAGATTCTGCGCTATGCGGCCGATGGCAAGACCATGTTCGGTACGCAGAAGTCGCGGCCGGTATGGGACGTGCACTCTGCGGAGCTCTGGGAACTCGAACGAGTCGACGGTGAGACCCGGCGACTGCGAAGACTGGGCGACTGGGACTCGGTACCGCTGACGCTGGCGCAGGACAGCCTCTCGGGTGATGTCACGACGACACTTATCGATGTCGGCGCGGGTACCGCCGAGACCGACTACGAGGAAAAAGACGTTGCGGGCAAGCTCGTTCTCACGTCCAGCCAGCCCGGGGCCATCGTCGAACTCGCCGTAGGCGAGAAGGGCGCGGCCGGCATCATCTCGTACGCGCCGAACCAACGCAGTGCGTGGTGGAAAGAAGACGATCGCCTCGTTCGCTGGGGGCACTTGAGCAGTTTCCCAACGACAAAATCTTTCGGTTTCATGATCTCGCTGGGCGAAGCCCGCAAATTACAGCAGCGACTCGAGGCAGGCGAAGAGATCCTGTTCCATGCCAGGGTGGATGCGGGCCACGAGAAAGGACACTACGAGTTCGTCACGGCCGCGATCGAGGGGACGGACAGAAAAGACGAGGTCATTCATTACACCTGTCACCTCGACCATCCGCGTCCTGGCGCAAACGATAATGCGTCGGGTTGCATGGCCATACTCGAGACCGCGCGCACGCTGAATGCGCTGATTGAAAACGGCATCCTGCCGCGGCCTCGGCGCACGTTGCGCTTCCTGTGGCCGGCGGAAATCGAAGGCAGCATCATGTACCTGGCGGAGCACGATGATCCCTCACGTATAAAAGCCAATATCCACATGGACATGGTCGGCGGTGGGCCGGTTACGAAAGCGGTATTCCGTATTTCGGGAGGGCCGTACAGCGTGCCGTCGTTCATCGCGGATCTCGGTCATGAGATCGGCCACTTCATGAACGACCAGACGCAACGCTTCACGGACGGCGAAAACGTCGACTTCCCGCTCAATGCCCCTGAAGGCGGCAAGGAACCGTTGCTCGCGCAGATGGAAGGGCTCGACATGGGCAGCGACCACGACGTCTTTTTCGAGGGTACCTGGAGTATCCCGGGCCTCTACCTGCACGAGTGGCCGGACCGCTACATTCATACCAATTTCGACCTGGCGGCGAACATAGACCCAACCAAGCTCAAGCGCTCGGCGTTTATCGGCGCGGTAAGCGGCTGGTTCCTCGCCAACATGTCGGAGGAGGACGTGCCTGCCGTGCTGGAGATGCTCCGGCGCAACGCGCTCGCGCGCGGCGCCACACTGCTGGAGCGCAGGCCGATGCTGCCAGCCCCCGACGGCGCGGCGTCTACGGGGGTGCATTTCGCAGTCGAGCGCGCCAAGGTGGAGAGCATCCAGCCATTTGCACCGCTTACCGATATGCAGGTAGCTGGCGCGAACCGCTTCCTCGACCAGCTGGCGGGATTGTTCGTGATGCCGGTGCCGGCAATCTTCGTTCCCGGCGACGAAACGGTCTACGTTCGCAATCCGGACATCGAAGGCCCGATGCACGCGTTCGGGTATTCCTACATCGAAGACAAGCTGGGGTCGGAGAAACTTGCTGAGTTGCGCCTCCCCGGGCACAGCACGCCACATGGTGGTGGCCGCATGTTTACTTACGAGGCGCTGAATTTCGTGGACGGCGAGCGTTCGGTCAGCGACATCCGTGACTGGCTCGTGGCACAGCTCGGCGACGTGCCGCTCGAGTATGTTGCGGAATACCTCGCGGCTCTGGAGTCGATCGAGGTGATCAGCAAGCAGTGACAAGCTGAGGTATGATCAGGGGACTTATCGTGTAAAAACGCCGGGGGGCCGATGCGACAGAAATTCATCGAAGCGCTCACCTATCCGCGCATGTTGATGGCATCGCACATCGAAACCAACGATTGCCCGATGAACCGGTATTACAACGCGGAACACGAGTCCTGCCAGCTATGCGAGCAGGGCGAGGAATGTCACTGGCTCAATCGCAACGATGAGTTCAGCGTGTTGATGGAACAGCCGATGGAGGCGCTCGTCGGTACGTTTGAGGTCAGTGTCGACTACGTCGATGCTTACTTAATCCGCGAAAAGCACAGCTTGCGGCGATGTGCCTGCGACAGCTGCCGCTGGCTGCGCAATGCCCAGAGACTGCTCCGGGAATACCACAAGACGTCGATTACCGGCGCTTACAAGTCGCTGTAAAACAAGAGAATTGGTGGAGCCGAGGAGGATCGAACTCCCGACCTCTGCATTGCGAACGCAGCGCTCTCCCAGCTGAGCTACGGCCCCACACCAGGTTCAATCCGGCGTAATCCTACGGCAAACCCGAGCACTCGCGCTCTACGTATTTTCAGCAGGTCGCCGGCGGCGGCGACTGCGGCGACGTCCTGTTGCCGAGGGTTTCCGCTTCTCGGCCAACGGGGGTAGCTCGGGCAAGTCTGTTTGCTCGACCAGGCCGGCCTTCACGAGGTCGCGCATCGCGGTTTCGGCGGCGGCATCCGTTTCGATTGGCACGTAGTCCGACAAACGCTTTTCGACCTCCTCGCAGGCCCGGTCGTACAGCAGGCGCGAGCCTTTCTCTTCCCAGGTCTCTCGATTCTCGCGATCAATCACGGGATCGGTGAGATACAGCTCGTTGGGCCAGTGTGCGAGTGTATGTGGCGATGTGATGAGGTGATCCTCTTGCATCAACTGGCCAACGAGGTCGGCTGTTGGCAGGTCGTCGAGCGGCCTGATCTCGCGCACGAAATGCAGCGCCTGGCCACAGACTTCGTTGTCGAACACGAGCTTGGGCAGGCTGAAGGTCAATACGAAATCGAGCATTCCGGGCCCGGATACGGAGTTCACGCCGGCGATGGCCGCGAGCAGGGCGCTGCTGAATGTCTCACCACCGGCCTGGGCATCGAGAAACTTGCCGTCGCCGAGCGCCATGTACGCCTGCGTCGGCAAATCGAGTGACTTCGCAATCGCGACGTAGGCGACGTTCAGGTGCTGGGCCTCGATGGCGGCCATCGGTGAGCTTGCCGCCTTCATGTGGAAGGTCGCAGGTGCGCCGCCGAACAGTACCGGTGCGCCGGGTCTGACAATCTGCGCCATCGTCAGGCCGGTGAGCACATCGACACAATGAAAAACCAGGGCACCCACGAGCGTGACGGGTGCGATCAGGCCCATCAGTGTGACGGGCACGATCTCGACCGGGATGCCGGCTTCGACGCAATCCAGAAGGTTCTGGCAGGAGTCCTCGCCGTAACGGAAATTGCCGGTCGCCGTAATCGTGAAGATCGTCATCGGCTTCTCGATCAGGTCGGCGCGGTTGTTGCGGAAGAGCTCCAGCATTTCCACCATGCGGGGGACGCCGTGCTCCGAGAAAGCGCCCGAGACGACCGGTTTCTTCGACGTGATCAGACACATGTACAGGCGCCAGGCGTCAGACACTTGCGACTCGATATCCTTGTTGGTCGAGAACGCCGTCGCGAGATAGGCGATGTGCTCGAGGCCGTCGCAGAGGCGCGCGTACTCGACGAAATCTTTACTGTCTGCAAGACGTGTCTCGCCTGTGCGGTGGTCCTGGATTTTTAGCCCGCTCGAGCCGGGTACGTAGTGCACGTTGTAGCCGCCGATCTCGGCATGTGGCTCGCCATCGCGGTTGTGTAGCGTGAAAGAACTCGGTGCGTTGGCGACAGCAGTATCGACCACATCCGGCGGGAACAGGATTCGCTTCCCCGTGCTGTCAGTCTTGAGTCCGTGGTCGAGCAGGCGTTGCCGCAGGTTCTCGCCGCGAATCTCCATGCCGGTCTCGGCCATGATGCGCCTGGCCTCACCGAGTATGTTAGCGATGAGATCGTCTGACAGAATATTTAACGTCGGTCGCATGGTACCTATCCCGTTCTTTAGCTGGCTGCAGCCGCGATGGCCTGTTTTCTTTTCTCGACGTACTCGACCAGCGCATCGTCGATCGCCGGGTCGAGCGCGGGTTGTTCGTAGTCGCGCAGCATCTGTTTCCAGATCGCATTGGCGCGTACGCTGATGTCGATACTGCCCGATTCCTGCCAGGATTCGAAATTCTGGCGGTTCGCGAGCATGGGCGTGTAGAAAGCGGTCTCGTAGCGAGCAAGCGTGTGGCTGGTGCCGAAATGATGCCCACCGGGTTCGACTTCGGCAATCGCCCCCAGCGCAAGCTCGTCGTCGTTCACTTCGAGTGGCCGCAGGTATTCGGCCATCATCTGCAACATCTCCGCATCGATAATGAGCTTTTCGAAGGACGCCGTCAGGCCACCTTCGAGCCAGCCCGCTGCATGATTGACGAGGTTGGCATGACCCATGACCGATCCCCACAACGACGTCTGGCTTTCGAATGCGGCCTGGCTGTCGACGCAATTCGAGACGGTCGTATTGCTCGAGCGAAACGGCAGGCGCAGTTGTCGCGCGATCTGGCCACTGGCCTGTGCTGCTTTCGCGTACTCGGGGGTGCCCAGCGCGGGTGCGCCACTGCGCATGTCGACGTTGGAGGCGAAGCTGCCGTACATGACGGGTGCGCCGGGATTGACAGATTGCGCGAAGGCTACGACGGCAAGCACCTCTGCGGTTTGCTGCACGAGGGTCCCTGCCAGCGTGGCCGGGCTCATCGAACCTGCAAGCGTGAATGGCGTGATGCAACAGACCTGGCCGGCACCAGCCAGCTCGAAAACGGCTTCGCTCATCGGAATATCGAGTTGCAATGGCGAATTGGTATTGATGACGCCGAGCAGGGCAGGTTCTGCAGCCAGTCCGGCACGGTCGGTTCCGAGCGCGATGCAGGCCATCTCGATGGAATCCACAGTGCGCGCGCGTCCGAGCGCGTACGACTGGGCGTTCTTGTCGAGCAGTCGGATCTGTGCGAGATACAGGTCCAGGTGCCGTGACTCCGCCGGCAGGTCCATCGCCTCGAACGCGCCGCCGCCTTCCTGGTGCACGATGTTGAGACTTTGCACGATGCGCAGGAAGTCGCACATCTCGTCGTAAGTTCCGGGTCGCCGTCCCTTGTCGAGGTCGCTGCAAAAAGCCGGACCGCCAACAGACGAGAAGGCGATGTTGCTACCGCCGATTTCGAGGTTATGTGCGGGGTTACGTGCGCGCAGGCCGAAGCTGGCCGGCGCTGATGCAAGTTTCTCTTTAATGAGCCCGGCGTCGAAACGCACCATCATGCTGGTCTCGTCGACGTCGGCCCCTGCTTCTCGCAAGAGTTTGCGGCTGTCCGTGTCCAGAAAACGCATGCCCTGCGTCTCGAGCACTTTGTATGACGCCTGGACGATGGTCTCGATCTGCCCGCCGTCGAGAATTTCGATGGGCGCGTACGGATTTACGATCGTGCGCCACGGTAATTGCCGGATTTCATCCGCTACCCGTCGAGTTCGTCGGCTGCGTCTCGTCATGTGTGCATGCTGCGTGGGTTAACCACGGACCCGCAGTGAGTCGAGAAACGCGTGCCGCCATTGTTCGGCACGCTCGACCTGGTTGAAGCAGTAGATGTGGTGTCCTGCGATGCCGTACTCAGGGTCTGCAATATGCGGCGCAAGGTCTGCAAGAAGTCCGTCGGGTTTGTAGGTCCTCGTCATCAGCAATCGCGCCGCGATCCTGCCGTGGTTTTTCAGGTAACGCACCGAGTTGCCCACACCGATACGCAGCGACGTTTTTACGAGCGCGCTGCGATCGGATACGCCAGGCAGACCGATCCATGCAGGCAGCGTAATGCCCCGTTCGCGCACGTCACGCAGCCAGCCAGCGAGGGCGCCGGCATCAAAACACATCTGCGTGACCATGTAGTTCGAGACTTCCTGCTTCTGCAGCAACGCCTCGAAGAGAACCTCGTCGCCGATGGCCGGATGGCCTTCCGGGTGTGCGGCAACGCCGATCTCGGTGAACTTGTGGTCGACCTCTGCGATCGCACGCAGCAAGTCGAGAGCGGTGGAGAATTTGCCGACCGGTTGTGCCGCGTCTCCACCCGGCACGAAGATACTGATGATGGGCAAGTCATCGAGTCTTTTCAGGATTTCTCGTAGATGTGCGTCGTCCTTCACCATCCTGGCGGCGATGTGTGGCACGACCTTGAAGCCTCTTTGCGCCAGCCGCTCCACCATATCGAGTGTCACGTCGACGCCTTTTGAGGGCGAGCAGGTCACGGCGACGTAAGAATTCGGCTCGAGCACGTCGAGTTTCGACTCGATCGATGGCGTCGGGAAGATCTCCATGTACGCCTCTTTTACTGTGTGCAGCAACGCCTTGCGTTCCTCGTCCGACTTTAGCTGCTTCACCGTGGATGAACTCATCGGCGCGCCCGTCTCTTTCTGCTGCTGGTGGCTTTTGTTGCTTGCCTTGCAGGCAATTCGATGACTTTGATGAGTTCGTTGAACACGTCCGATTGGTGTGGGATTCCCATGGCGGCCACGAAGTGATCCTGGAAGCCTTCGGCAACCGCTGTTTCGATTTTCTCAATCTGCCGGACGCGGGCCTCGATTTCGGTCCTTGCATTGCCGTCGAGTAGCGCAATTCTGGCGCCCGTTCCGGCGGCGTTGCCCGCCGATGAAACCCGTTCGATGTCGCAATCGGGTATCAGGCCGAGCACCATCGCGTAGCGGCCGTCGATGTGAGCGCCGAATGCGCCGGCGAGCCGGATTCTGTCGACCTTGTCGACGCCGAAACTCTCCATCAGTAGCCGGGCGCCCGCATACAGCGCGGCTTTCGCGAGTTGTATGGCGCGAACGTCGTTTTGCAGGATACGAATTGCGGGTTCCCCGTCGTGCAGGACATACGCAAACGTTCGATCGTCTTCGACAATACGTGGGGAAGCAGGACAGTGGTCTTTTGAGATCTTGCCGTTCTGATCGATGATGCCGGCGAGGTACATTTCGGCCACGACTTCGATAATGCCGGATCCGCAGATACCGGTAACGCCTGACGCCGACACCTGTTCGGCGAACTCCGGATCGTCGGACCACAAGTCACAGCCGATCACCTTGAACTTCGGTTCCAGTGTTTTCGGATCGATGCGTACACGTTCGATGGCGCCGGGTGCCGCACGTTGCCCGGAGCTGATTTGTGCGCCTTCGAATGCCGGGCCCGTCGGGCTCGAGGCAGCCAGCAGTCGTTCGCGATTGCCGACGATAATCTCGGCGTTGGTGCCGACGTCGACAATGAGCGATACCTCGTCGCGATCGTACGGGGCTTCGGCAAGCATTACGCCAGCGCTGTCGGCGCCAACGTGGCCGGCGATGCAGGGCAGGGCATACGCATGACCGCCGGGATTGATCGTAATATCGATGTCGGCCGCCAGCACATCGACTGCAGCATCATTGGCGAGCGCAAACGGAGCTGTGCCGAGTTCGACTGGATTAATGCCGAGTACGAGGTGTTGCATGATGGGGTTGCCGACGACGGTCATCTCGACTACGTCGCTCACCTCTATGCCGGCTTCGGACGACACGTCCGCGACGAGTTCGGTGATGGCTTCGCGTACGACGCGCACCAGGTCGTCCTCACCACCGGGATTCATCATGATGTACGAGACACGGCTCATCAGGTCTTCGCCGAATCGAATCTGTGGATTCATCTTGCCGGCGCTGGCGAGGACCTCGCCGCTCGTGAGGTCGCAGAGATGTGCCGCTATCGTCGTTGAGCCGACATCGACTGCAACGCCACAGGCATTTTCCTTGAATCCGGGCCACACGGCAATGATGTGCTGGTTATTGCGGACTGCGACCGTAACCTGCCAGTCGCCCTTGCGCAGGCAGGATTGCAGTGACTGTGTGACCCGGAGTTCACAACTCAGGTTGTCGAGCTGCCAGTCTTTCTCGAGTGCGTCGAAGAGACGTTGCTGGTCACCGCTCGGAATGTGCATGTCCGGCTGTGCAACTTCAACGTAATAAAGATGCACGACGGGATTGATCTCGATGTCGTGTGCCTCGTGGGGTTTGCGCACGACCTGGTGGTGGACTTGCGAGCTGGCGGGGACGTCGATGACGATGTCCGCCTGCAGCGTCGCCTGGCAACTCAGGCGACGGTCGTCCGCGAGTCCACGCCGCAGCCTATGCGTCTGTTCGGCGTCTCCCCTGGATGACAGGTTGTCGCTGCGGGAGATGATGTTGTGTTTCGCGAACTCGCCTGCGGCGACCACGACCTGGCAACGACCGCAAATCGCGCGCCCGCCGCACACCGAGTCGATATCGACGCCGAGTTGTCGCGCGGCATCAAGTACCCGGGTACCCAGGGGGAAGCGGCCGCGCTTGCCCGATGGCGTGAAGACCACCATGGCGTCCTTTTTCCCCCCTGCAGTCATCGGAATGCCCGGCCGCTAGCTGCGAGCCCGGCGGCGCCGGCCACCGCGCCGTCCACGACGCTCATCGCCGTCTGCCGCGGGTTCGCGATAGGCTCTGATCCACTGTGCGCACTCGGGGTCATTGCCCATGACAATGTTGGCGCCGCGTACGGACTGCATGAGTTCGGCGTGCAGTGGATTGGTAATTGCCGACGTCATGCCACTACCGATGGCCATGCTGATGAAAGCCGCGTTCAGCCCATTGCGATTCGGCAAGCCGAAACTCAGGTTCGAGGCGCCGCAAGTTGTGTTCACCTTGAGTTCCGTGCGCAGCCGGTGCACGAGTTCCATGACCTGGCGCCCGGCGCTGTTCACAGCGCCGATCGGCATCACGAGGGGATCGACGACGACGTCTTCCGGGGGAATACCGTAGTCTCCGGCACGGTTCACGATCTTCTTCGCGACGTCGAAGCGCACGTCGATGTCTTCCGAGATGCCCGTGTCATCGTTCGAGATCGCTATGACGGCACAGCCGTGCTTTTTGACGAGCGGCAACACCTGCTCGAGCCGCTCCTCTTCGCCGGTCACCGAGTTCAGCAGCGCTTTGCCTTCGTAGGCCTCGAGCCCGGCTTCGAGCGCCGCAACGATGGAGGAGTCGATACACAATGGCACATCGGTGACCGACTGCACGAGTTTAATCGACGCCGCGAGAATCGCAGGTTCGTCGGCGAGCGGGATGCCCGCGTTGATATCGAGGATCTGCGCACCCGCCGCGACCTGTGCCAGTGCGTCCGCCTCCACGCGACTGTAATCTCCGGCTTTCATCTCCTCGGCCAGCAATTTTCGGCCTGTCGGATTGATGCGTTCACCGATGACGACAAATGGCTGCTCGAAGCCGATGAGCACGTCTTTGCTCGCCGAACTGACTACCGTGTTTGTCATACAAATCTCCGCTATTGCTCGGCGCGTTTGTTGGCTGCTTCGATCAGGCCGCCGGCTTTGACCACCGACTCCAGGAATTCATCGTCGAACTGGCTCTCCAGCAAGTCTACCCGCTCCTGAACCTGTTGCTCGAGGTTTCCGCTGACCTCCTCCGACTCGCGTCGCCAGTCAGCCAGGTAGGCATCACTGGAACCGCGGCCCGCGCGCATTGCCGCGCGGTCGATCCCCTCCGCGAATCGTGGTGCGAGCACTTGCTTGACGTTCTTGCGCCCTTCGCGGCCGACGACCTGTGCCGGAATGTCACGCCAGTAGATACAAATCAGTTTTGCCATTGGATGACTTTCTCCGAAAATTCATGACCTACGTTACCGAGCCCGGTGTAGACGCGTTCGTAGTCGAGACCGAGATAGTCGGCGTGCTGTTCGGCCTTGGCCGCCAGGTCCGGCGAGTCGCTCTGTGCGAGATAGACCAGCCGTTTGTAATTGCCGAAGTACTGCGGCATCAGTTCCGGGTGCTTGTCGAGTCCGAGTCCCGTCCTGACCAGTCGGCCGAAATGCCGTGTCAGGAAATCGGTCAGGTAGAACGTACCGGGCTCGGTGTCCGCGAGCGCATTAAAAGCAGTCGACCCCGCGAAGAACTCGTAGCAGTGCGCGCCGGGCAAGCGGTCGATACCGTATTCGGCCAACACCGTATCGAGCGACCCACCAGTACCACAGTCTGCATAGGCGACAAAAATGTGGTCGTAGTCCTCACGTTTGTCTTCAATTTCTGCGCGTACGGCGGCCGGAATTTTTTCGGGCCGGTTGTGCAGCTCGGCGGGCAGGCACTGAATCTTGAAGTGGTCCCAGTTATTGAGACGCGTTAGCTCAACGATCTCCCGACCCAGCGCACCGCAGGCAATGAGTAATACGTTGACTGTCATCGGAAGTGGCCACGGCGTGTAAGAACAGGCCCTAGTTCGCCGCCGCGCGCTTTTCGCCGATGAGTTGCTTGGCAACTTCGACGGCAGTAGCGGCGTCACGGCAGTACGCATCGGCGCCCACCGCGTTGCCGAATTCGTCGTTCAGAGGTGCGCCGCCGACCATGACGATGAAATCGTCCCTGATGCCCTGTTCTTTCATCGTGTCGATGACGACTTTCATATATGGCATGGTCGTTGTAAGCAGGGCCGACATTCCGAGTATGTCGGGGCGGTGCGACTTGAGCGCCTCTATATAAGTATCGGCATCCGTATTAATGCCGAGGTCTATGACCTCGAACCCGGCGCCTTCCATCATCATGCCGACGAGATTCTTGCCGATGTCGTGAATGTCGCCTTTGACGGTACCGATGACCATCTTGCCAACCGGCTCGGCGCCGGTTTCCGACAGTATCGGTTGCAGTATTGCCATCCCGGCTTTCATTGCATTTGCGGCGAGCAATACTTCCGGAACGAACAGGATGCCGTCACGAAAATCTTCGCCGACGATATTCATGCCGCCAACGAGCGCTTCATCCAGTACCTTCTTGGCACTCCAGCCACGGCCGAGCAGTATGTTCGTGCCTTCGGCTATCTCGTCGGCAAGACCGTCGTAAAGATCATCGTGCATTTGTTCGGTGAGCTCGTCATCGGCAAGCTCTGACAACACGATGTCTTCGTTTTCGTTCTGTTCCTGCGACATACACTGATTCCGCTATTGGTGAAATGGAGTCGTTGTTTACCACCGCCCGTTGCCGGGCCTCATGTCCGCTTCCTGTAATCGAATCGGGAAACGATCGCGTATCTTCTTGTCCACGGCCGGATCGATATACGTCGGGTAATAATCCGCCAGCATTTCCGCGACTCTATCATGGGCCTGTTCGTAAAGCGCCTTACTGCCTGCGTCTTCCCAGGCGCCTACCGTGAGCCGATCGGCGATTTTAGGATAAAGATATTCGCTTTGCATCAGATTTAGCGTCTGCTCGTGGCCGAGGTAATGGCCACTGCCATAGACGACGTCCTTGATAACGTCGTAGGACAAAGTCTCTTCGGTAACTTCGATACCCCGCAGTACGCGCTGGATGTTTCCTATCATGTCGTTATCGATGATCATGCCTTCGAATGACTGGCCGATCAGGCTGCCGACTATGCCGGGATACGCGGCGACCAGGTTTCCGCCTGCGAGTGCGGCCGCCATGGTCGTTATCGCTTTTTCATAGCCGGCTTGTACGTCCATCGTCTTGGCATCTGTCATGCCACTGCCGATGCTGGTCGTAAAGCCGAAGTGATTGCAGAGTTGCACTGTTGCTGCGCTGATCAGTGCTTCTTCGCCGCTACCACCGGAGAACGCGCCTGTCCTCAGGTCGGAAATAAACGGCCACATGCCGAAATTGATGGCAGCGCCCGGTCGAATGAGGTTGACCACGGCAAGACAGGCCAGAGTTTCGGCAAAACACTGCACCAGTGTGCCGGCGAGGGCTGCGGGCGACGTGGCACCCGCCTGTGGCGCGACAGCGACGTCGGTGACCAGGCCGAGTTCGGACAGTTTGACGAGTACCTCGGCATTGTCCTTCCCGAAACGCAACGGCGATACAATCGGACAGCCACCAATGGTGCAGAACGGCCGTTTAAGGAAACCGCCTTCTTCACCGAGATAGGTATCGAACAGTGCGATCAGCGGATCGATATGGTCGACCTCGGCAATGCCGAGGGCGAAAGACTTGCTGGTGCCGGCAAGTTCCGCGTACGCGATGTTGATATCGTGAACGTAGATCTCCTGGCTGTACTGTGCCGCAATGAACGGCTGGCCGAAATTGTGAATGTGTTCGAGTTGGTCGGCGAGGCGTGCCGCGTCGTAAAGGTCGGTAAGTTGTGTCGGCCGGAACTTCTGCGTCTCGTAATCGAGGATCGTTACCGCTTCCCCTGAGGAGCAGAACAAAACCTCTTCGCCTCGAACCATCTGGTCGTGTTTCGGGTCCGGCGCGTACAGAACATATTCCTTCGCCGACTTGTCGATAAGGTCTTCGACGAGCGCGCGCGGGAAGCGCAGGCGATTGTCCTCATCGAGCGTGCAGCCCCCGGGCAATGCGTAATGCAATATCTCGGGAATCGGATCGCCAATGCCGATGTTCTCGAGCACATCGAGCGACGCATTATAGATACGTTGAATGTCAGCGTCGCTTAGCGGTCGGTACTGGCCGCCACTCAGCCCGGGCCGAACGGCCATGGTTTCGATGCCCCCGGACCTTGCGGCACGTCGCGATGCACTGCCGCCGCCTCGACGCTTACGCTTCCCTTCAAAATCCGTGGTCAATTTCACTAGTACCCGGTCATTGATCCGGGGCGCGATCGCAGCAACTTGAATCGATGGAACCCGAGGTCCACGTACGGCCGAAGTGGAAAGTCCACCATGCCTTCGAGTGCGCGCTTCTTGATGGGCTGCGAGCACTGGAACTCGCCACCCTTGCCCTTATTGATCTTCGAAATCGACAGGTAACAAAGCTTGGCGGGGCAAGTTAACGCGCAGCCTGCATTTGCAAACAAGGTAATCCTGTCCTTTGCCTCTATCTTCTCGAGGAAGTCCAGGTCCTCATTGAGTCGCATGGGCAGCACGACTGAATCGTAGAGCTTGAGGGCCTCGTCGATTTTCTTGTGCGTCTTGATGTTCTTGATAACGCTCGCATCGATTTTGTACTGTGGAAAGTCTCTGCGAACCCACATTGCCAGGTCGTCGTTCGTTGCAATGACGGAATTGAGCTTCCTGTGGTATTTTTCCAGCAGCGGTCGATTCCTTTCATACTCGTCAGGTTCGACATAGTGATTCGACATCACCAACCGAACGCCAATGCCGGCGTTATTGAGCTGAAAGACATCCCGGTCCGACAATTCGCGGCGAAGAAAAGCGCGCCCACCATACAAGGTGCTCTGTTCGACGAAACCGAACATGCTGTCGATCTCGCGCAGCGGCACATTGCCGTACTGGTTTCTTATAAACGCGAAGACGGGAACCTCTGCCGCTTTCCCGCGCGCAGAAATCGTGTAGGTCGCCTCGGGCGGCGGCAGGGGCTCGGCTTTCGTGAATATTCTCTCGAGTGCGTCGTCTACGCTGCCCGGCTGAATTTCCTGGTTCGAAACCATGGATACGTGTCGTCCAATCCCAATCCGATACCACAGTTTTCCACGGATGCGGCATCAGTGCCAGCCGTGATTGGCGCAGATTGATGCGTCGATCAAGAAGCGACACTTAGAGCCTTGCAGTAAACCCGGTGAAGAAGTAGCGGCCGAGTGCGTCGTAAGCTTCGGGAAGCGTGTTGCCGCTGCCGAAGCTGGCAATGGGCGGGTCTTCGTCGAGAAGGTTGTTGATTCCGATGCGGACGCTGATGTTGTCGGTGATGTCCCAGACGCCGGACAGATCCAGGTAACTCATCGACGACAGGTGATTTCCGAAGCCGCTTTCATCCTTGAGGTCGCTGACGTAACGCCACTGCAGTGACACGGATGCATCCCAGGGTGTTATCCAGGTCGTGCGCAGATTGCTGGCCCATTCGGGACGCGCACCGTCGCAGAGCAAACTGATGTAGATGCCTACGCAGCTTTCGATAGCCGTACCCGGCAGTTCCTGAAAATCCCACGTGTCAACGTAGGTGCCGATCAGGGCAAAATCCAGATCCCCGACATTGCCGATGCCGAAACCGTAGCTACCGACTATGTCGACGCCCGACGTCTTGATGAAGCCGATGTTTGTCTTCGTTGCAACGATACGACCTTCACCGAGCCACAGCAGGGCTGTTGCCGGGTCGCGGTTTACCAAATCGCAGAACTCGGCGGTTCCGGTTTCGAGACATTGATCGAAAATAAACTGTGGATTTGCATCCGCAATTGCGCCGCTGATTTCGATATCGAAGTAGTCCGCGGACAACGACAGGCCAGGCAGGAACTCGGGATTGAAGATGAAACCGTAGCTCACAGTGTCGGACTCTTCCGGGTCCAGGTCCGGATTGCCGCCAAATTCGGTATTCACAGATCCGAAGTTGCCCAGGTTTTCAACGATATTCCCGTATTGGGCCGCCGTAACACCCGTATTCGCACATTGTTCGAAGCTCGATACGGGCGTCGGGCCTTCACAACTGTCGCGTGTGATGTCGCTGCTGGTTCCAATTGGCGCGAACAGTTCGTGTATGTTGCCTACGCGAACTGCATGTTGCAGGCTGGCCCTCAGGCGCAAACTCGAATTTATGGCCCATTCGCCGGCAAATTTGTATGTGTCCGTGGTCTTGCCCGTGGAATAGTCTGAATAGCGGTAGGCGAAGTCCAGCGACACCAACTCTGCTGCTGTTCTGCCTTCCAGCAATGGAATCGATGCCTCCATGAAAAACTCGTTGACCGTGTATCGTCCGGAGACCGGAGATTGCGATGCACCCTGACCGGCAGCGCCGCCTTCCTGCGCGGTCTTGTCCGGGAGATAGTCGAGGCGTTCCTCACGGTATTCCAGGCCCGCCACGACCTTGATTCCCTCGTCGGCGGTTGGCAGGCGAATGCCGTAATCGCCCAGGTCTCCGCTCACATAAGCATTTGCCTGGATCTGCCTCGTTGAGCCCGTATAAAAAATGGGCAGGGTGATGTAGTCAATCGCCTCCTGCGAAACGGCGCCCGTCTCGAAGATGTTCCAGGGCACGCACTGCGGGTCAGTGCCGGCCAATGCCGACACGCACGCAGGCTGACCGGTTACCGGGTCCGTAGCGACTTCCAGGGCCCGCAACATGTTTGTGATCGACAGGTCCTCATCGAAGACACTGCTCCACTCGACCTCGCCGTAATTCAGGTATGCGTCGTAGGACCAGGTGAGGTCGATGTCGCCGCGAACGCCAAGTACTGCGCGTGCCGAGGTGTGGCGTTGATTAGAGGTACGCGGTCCGCCTTCGACGTTGCGACGGCCGATGAAAACAGTCTGCCTGTCGGCCGCTGTCAGGTTGTAGGGTGCACAGATTTGATCGAATTGCTGCTGCGAGAGCAACGGGTTGCCGCAGCCGATTGACTCCGGCCAGAAGAAGCTGCCTGACGGCGCCAGTTGTGCAATGGTCTTGTCTTGCATGTAGTTCAGCTCGAGGTAGAGCTCGGCCGCGGAATTCAGCGTGCGGTGGCCCAGGACACCAAATGTAAAGCGCTCGTCGGGGCGCATGAGTAAATTGGTCGGGCCGAAATTGTAGAACGCGTTGGCGTGGCCACTACGATTTACAAACGTGTCAGTGCCCGGGTCGACCAGAAGGTCGAAGCGGCCGGGCCATGGCATGCTGCCGTTGCCACTCGTATTTCCGAACCAGGGAAGAATCGGTTCGTTCATCATGACCAGGTTGCCGTCGCCGTCGACTGCCCCAGTCGGGATACCGGTCGCGTAGTCGAACTCCGGTACGCGGTTGCAGGCCATTGCATTCGGGTCTTCGGGTGTGGGTACCGGCACCAGGACGCAATCGGGATTGGTAAGAAGGCCGAAGTCCGTAAACCGCCCGTCCGGACTCGTCGAGGAACCACCGCAGAACAGACCGCCGTCGTCCGGACCGCTGTTGAGCGCGCAGGCGCTGAAATCCCGCTGCGATTGCACTACAGGCTCGATGTCACGGTAGGTCGCATACGCCGTCAGGTTGCCGTCCGCGCCGTCCATGCCGAACATCAGCGAGAAGTCATGGGAAGTCCCGTCGCTGACCGAACTGGACGGCAGGTCAAAACCGGCATCCGTCACCAGTTGTGCAATGTCACTGCCGTTCTCATGATGGTATTGACCAAACTGGTAGTCGAACTGAATACCGTCGAAATCCCGGATCGTTATGAAGTTGACCACGCCTGACAGTGCGTCGGACCCGTACGTTGCTGAAGCACCGCCGGTCAGAACCTCGACGCGCTCGATCATGATGCCTGGAATCTGGTTAACGTCTGCGACGGGTGACGCGGGAGTGCCCGCAGGGAGACGCCGGCCGTTCACCAGAGTCAATGTCCGGGTGGGCTCAATGCCGCGAAGGTCGACCGTCGCAATTCCGTCAGAGCCATTGTTGGTGCCGGACGATTGATCGGCGATGACCTGCGGCAGGTCGTTCAGCAGGTCTTCGACGCGCGTGACTCCCTGGAACGTAAACTCTTCGGAATCGACTTGTGTAACCGGGCTGGTGCTGAACAGATTGCGCTTCTTGATGCGCGATCCGGTGACGACGATTTCTTCAACCGCATCGGCTTCAGAGATCTCGTCATCGGTCTGAGCGATTGTGGCGGCTGGGAAGAGGGCAGCGACGAGGCTCAGCGCGACAATTTCGCCGGCAAAACAACAGCTTGAAGAGAAGACCTTCCCCATTGCAACCCCCGATATTGTACTTATTATTATTTACCGGCCAGTCTACTACAATCGGATATTGCAGTCTGGCCAAGGGGTTATAAAGAGTGGGGACAGACGCTGCAAATCAGCAACGGAAGGGCAACATAATGACCGACAGCATTTTTGAGGACGCATTGGTCCGGGCGAGACAGTACGGCGAGCTTGCCGGTGTTTCCAGCGAAGTGGTTGAGTCACTGATGCACCCGAATTCGACACTAAGGGTGACCTTGCCGATACGCATGGACGACGGCTCGACCAGGCACTTCACGGGCTATCGCTGTCGATACAACAGCACGCTTGGCCCGACCAAGGGAGGCATTCGCTTTCATCCCGATGTGTCCCCGGAGGAAGTCCAGGCGTTGGCATTGTGGATGACCATCAAGTGTTCGGTAGCGGGCCTGCCTTACGGCGGCGGGAAAGGCGGAGTCATTGTCGATCCGAAAGATCTTTCTCCCATGGAGTTGGAACGTCTATCGCGGGCTTATGTTCGTGCAGTAGCGGACTTCATCGGGCCGCACGTCGATATTCCGGCGCCCGACGTTTACACCAATGCCCGCATCATGGGCTGGATGTTGGACGAGTACGAAGCGATCAAACGTGTCAAAGCGCCTGGCGTCATTACGGGTAAGCCCATCCGCCTCGGGGGCAGCCTGGGAAGGGACGATGCGACAGGACGCGGCGCCTATCTTTGCATCCGCGAACTGGCGAAAAAGCGCGACCTCGATCCAGCGAAGACAACAGTCGCCGTGCAGGGCTTCGGCAACAGTGGTTTCCATGTTGCCCGGCTGTTACAAGACGCGGGTTACAAGATCGTGGCGATCAGCGATTCGAAGGGCGGTATCTATTCGCCGAAAGGATTTGATGTCGCGAGTATCCACGAAGAAAAACAACGCACGCGTGTGGTGCGCGCTGTCTATTGTGAGCAATCTGTTTGCGAGGTTGTCGACCACGATTCGATTACCAATGAGGACTTACTGGAACTCGATGTTGATATTCTGATACCGGCTGCGCTCGAGGGTGTTATCACCGAGAAGAACGCGCACGCTGTCAAAGCGAAATACATTGTCGAAGTTGCCAACGGACCGATACTCAGCGACGCGGATCCGATCATCGAGAACAACGGCATCGAGGTAATCCCGGATGTACTCGCAAACGCCGGTGGCGTCACGGTCAGCTACTTCGAGTGGGTGCAAAACCAGCAGGGGTACAGCTGGACTCTCGAGGAGGTACACAGCCGCCTGGAGGAGATCATGACAGAGGCGTTCAACAGGGTCTGGGACCTTGCCGAGGTACGTGCATTCAGCCTTCGCAGTGCGGCGTATGCGGTGGCGATTCGCAGGATCGGCGAAGCCGTGGAGGCGCACGGAACCCGGGATTACTTCAGCAGCTAACGCCCGTTATTTTGCGCAAACAAAAAACTGGCGATGCGTTCGCTGAGTGGATGCCTGCGATGTTATGTCATGTCGCCACGGGCAGGTACTGACAACACCCGAGATTTTCTGGGGTCAATACAGCAACCTGGAGAAAATGATGACCCCGGTTTTCCCCATCACATTTTGAGCGGAGTGTTGCCTTTCGGCGACATCTGGACGAGCCCGGCAATTTGCGGGAAAGTACCCAAGAGTAAAAATAATTCAACACTCATCAAAAGAGTGGTCATTTCGGTTCTGGGCGAGCAGTGAAGCACACACACGATGTCGGCAAAGGAGAACGGCCATTCGGCGAGAAGGGTCGGCCGGCGTCGGTGGTGCTATACCGGTCACAGCAAGCCGGGCTCAGATTCCTGAGGAAATTAGCAGTCGATGAAAAAGGCATCGGCCTCCTGCATGGGCCCGAGTCTTCCGGCAAGTCGGTCATCGTCAAGCAGTTCCTGCAGGAATTGCCGAACCACGTTGCGGCCGCCAACGTCGATGGTTCACGACTCAAGGCTCCCGAATTCCTGTCAGAAGTTTTGAATCAATTCGGCTACGGCGTTGAGCTCAAGTCGGCCGATGAATTACTGAACATGCTGCGTGTGATCATCGTGCAACTAACGCGATCTCGCGAAGCACCTGTGCTGGTCGTACACAACGTCAACGACATGTACCCGGGTGCGTTGTGCATACTCTGCAAACTGGCGTCCCAACGGATCAAGGATCGTCATGCGCTGCGCATCGTTCTCGTCAGTGACCGCTACTTTTATCGCATCATGCACTCGCCGAGTATGGAGCCCATTACGGATCGGCTGATGGGTAAGTTCGAATTGCAGCCGATGACGTCCAGGGAAGCGGTGAGCTACATCTATGCGAGATTGCATTCGCTAGGCATCAAACAGCCGGAAGATCTCGTGCCACTCGACACTTGCACGCGACTGCATGCGGCATCGGAAGGATTGCCGGGCATACTCGACGACATCCTGGTGGCCGTACTGGACCAGATCGACGGAACACCTGTTTGCCTGGAAAACATTGATCATCCGGCTTTGCGACATCTGGGTCGCAGCAAGGAGGAACCCATCGAAGTGAAAAACCAAGAAAAACAAAAGCTGCCAAAATTAATTATCACGCGGGACGGCACAACTGTGCAGGAAGTCGAGTTGTCGAGTCCGAGGGCCCTGGTGGGTCGGGCCGGCCTGAGCGACGTCGTTATCGAGAGTCACTTCGTCAGCCGGCAACACGCGCTGCTCGTGCGCGACCAGGGTGCGGTCGTGCTCGTCGATCTCAAGAGCAGGAACGGGACCTTCGTCAACGCGCGCCGCATAAGCAGCAAGGTGCTCCTGGACAACGACATCATCATGATCGGCGATCATCGCATCAAGATGATCTACGCGAGTGGCAATCCGAACGTGAAGATCGACTTGCCCGATACTGCCGACACCGCAAAATTCAAAAACATCGCGGACGCAAGGCGAGCAAAGATTCGCGAAATACCGGTTCTTACACCCGCCGACGAGCAGGAAGCCTGACGCGACCTTATTCGTCGAGGTAACGATGCAGCCAGGCGTTGACCTCTTCGTGCCAGCGCATCGAGTTGCTCGGCCTCAATACCCAGTGATTCTCGTCGGGGAAATACAGGAAGCGACTGTCAATACCCTTGCGTTGTAATGCCGTAAAGGTCGCGATGCCTTGTGTTACCGGAACGCGGTAGTCGAGCTGGCCGTGAATGACGAGCATCGGTGTTTGCCACTGGTCGACATAGTTAGCCGGATTGTATTTTTCGTAGGCTTCGGGGTTCTCGAAGTACGGTCCGCTGTGTTCCCACTCCGGGAACCATAGTTCCTCGGTCGCGTAATACATCATGCGGTTGTCGAAGATACCGTCGTGGTTGACGAGGCAGCGGAAGCGATCGGGCCATTGGCCCGCGATCCAATTGATCATGTAACCGCCGTAGGACGCGCCCAGCGCGCACACGCGATCGCCGTCCAGGAACTCGAATTTATCCAGTGCGGCGGCGAGACCCAGTTTGAGATCCTGAAGGGGTTTTCCACCCCAGTCATTGGAAATGCTGTCCGTGAAGTCCTGGCCGTATCCCGTCGAGCCGTGAAAGTCGATCATGACGACGGCGAATCCCTGGCCGGCGTACGTTTGTGGATTCCAGCGATAGTGAAAGTCGTTCCCGGAGCTGCCCTGCGGTCCGCCGTGAATGATGAATGCCACGGGATAACTCGCGCCTTGCTCGAACCCGGCCGGCTTGACGACGAAGCCGTAGACGGTGTCGCTGCCGGCGCCCTCGAAGGAGAACTGCTCGAACTCGCCCATTGTCACGCCCTCGAGTGTCCTATCACCAAAAGTTGTGATCTGGTGACTGTCGCCGGTGCCGGTATCGAGCACCTGCAGTTCTACAGGTGATGCGAGGTTGCGACTCGCGAACACGATGTGCTCGCCGGCATCGTCGAATGCACTCACGGTACCTTCCGCAACCAGCTTTTCTGGCGCAGTACCGTCAAGACCGAGACGCCAGAGGCTTCGTTGGCCAACGTCCTGCGCATTCATAAGCAGGGCACCGCCGTCACGCGTAAATGCGATGCCCGATGGCGACCGGTCCCAATCTTCGGCCAGGACGCGGCTTCGTCCCGTCTGCAGGTCACGCAGGACGATTCGGTACCTGTCTGCCTCGAAGCCTGGCCGCGACATTGAGAGGTAAGCGAGATAACGGCCATCCGGGCTCACGACGGGCGCGGTGTCCCAGGCCTTGTTCTCCTCGGTCAGGTTTTCGAGGTCGCCGTCGCCGCTCATCGGTATCGAATAGATATCGAAATTTGTCGACGTCGGCTCGTCACGATTACGCAGTCGCGCCACGAAGTAGAGGGTCTTGCCATCCGGCGAGATCGCATACTCCTCGTTGCCGCCCCAATTGCGCGAGGGCACATCGGCATCGAGCCGGGTCAGGCGTACGGACGAGTCCCCGGCGTTGCCGTCTTCATCCAATGGAATTGCGAATATTTGAGACCGTTTGTCGTCGAGCCAGTGATCCCAGTGCCGCATGAATAACTGGTCGTATGCCTGGGCTGTGACGGGATCGTCTTCGGATTCTGCGTCACGTTCGGTAGTGCATTTGAGGTCCTCGCAATCCAGGAAGACAGAAGTCGACACCACCAGGTGATCTCCCGTCGGCGAAATACGAAAAGTCTCGACATCGAGGGGCAGGTCGGTGACCTGTTGTGCTTCGCCGCCGTCCATGGATACGCGCCATATTTGGGTCGAACCGCCGCGCGGCGACAGGAAGAAAACGTACTCGCCATTTGGCGACCAGGCCGGGCTGGTGTCATTTCCCTCGTGCGTGGTCAGCTGCAGCGGTTCGCCACCGTCGATATCGCTCAGCCAGAGATCGTAGCGGCCTTTGTCGGTCTCGATATCGGCGTGGCGCACGGCATAGACGATGCGATCCCCGGCCGGGGACACGACGGGCGCGCCGACCCGGTCAATACGGACGAGGTGTTCGGCGGTGAAAGGCTCGGCGGCGACGGCAGAAACTGCAAGGCACGAGAGGAGACAGCAAACAATATGGCGTGTCATTTGTATTCTTCTATATAGGGGAACGCCCGGTAGTCTAGAGGAGGGGGCGGCTATAGCAAGTCTGTGGCCACACAGAAGCCGCTCTGGAGCAATGTCGACTCATATTCACGGTCAGACAAGCGCAGCGTTGTTGCCGGGTGATATCCTTGGGCCTCGCCAGCGCCCGGACGTCCCGATGCAGCACAGCTTGTTGAAAGGGTTCTATCTGCAGGATTTGTTGGTCGAGCCGACCAGCGGCAGAGTCTCCGGGCCAGATATCGATGCTCACCTGAAGCCGAAGGCGGTGGAGGTTCTCCTTTACCTCGCCGCACGGCCTTTCGAACTCGTCGAGCGCGAGGCCTTGCTGCGAGCGGTGTGGGGCGAGGATCAGGGCAGCCCGGAAGCACTGAACCACGCAATCGGTGAATTGCGTGCTGGTCTTGGCGACCAGGTGGAGGATCCGCAGCTTATCCAGACAGTCCCGACCCGCGGCTACCGCCTATTGAAGAGGCCAGAACTCGTCGACGGACCTGATCCTGTACTGGCCGACGTCGCCAATGACGGCAGTTTTGTGGGCAAATTGATGCGACGTGGTGTCGTGCAGGCGGGGCTTGCCTACCTTATCTTCAGCTGGCTGCTGATTCAGGTAGCAGACGCCGTAACGCCGACTCTCGGACTTCCTGCATGGTTTCCACCACTCGTAATCTATTCCTCTATCGGCGGATTTCCGATCGTCCTCGTCCTGGCGTGGTTGCTCGAACAGGGTGACGGACACTGGTTTCTCGACCGCGGCAAGCAATCGGGCCGCATGTTGTCGGGTCTCGAGCGAAACTACTTATCTATCGTTGTGGCCTACGTCATTGCGGCCATCGGTGCCGGTGGTTACCAGGTGGTCGTTGGATTTGATGTGCCGGCCGCGGCGCGTGTTGCCGTCGCCGAAGAAGACGCATTGTTGCCTGTCCGGCCGAACTCTATCGCCGTACTGAAGTTTTTGAATATCAGCGACAACGACACCGCGAAAATTTTCAGCGAAGGACTGTGCGAGGACATCCTCGACCGTCTCGCACGAATTCCGGGACTGTCTGTTTCGTCTCGCGGAGATTCCTGGTCGTTGCCGGACAACGCCTCGTCGGATGTCGTTCGCAAGCGTTTACGCGTCGCTTACTTCCTGGAAGGTAGTGTCAGAGTCATCGGCGATAAGCTTCGCGTCGTCGTGCAACTCATCGAATCCGGAACAGGCTTTCACGTGTTCTCGCGCAGTTTCGATACCGAACTTACCGACCACATGGACGTGCAGCGCGAAATCACGAATCTTGCGGTCGCCAATCTGCGAGTCGCGCTCCCTGAGGATGCCAGTACCGAACTCATGGCGAGCGATACCGATGCCGACCTGGATGCCTACATTCTGTACCGGCGTGGAAAACTGGTGCTCGATCAACCTCAGATCCCCGAGTCGTTCAAGCAGGCGGTCGCTTTGTTTCAAGAGGCCCTGGAGATCGATCCTGATTTCTCGGCGGCCCACGCAGGCATCTGCAGGGCGCATGTGGCGTACTTCGAGATGACGCGTGACAGCGCCGGCATCGAGCCGGCGGAATCGGCATGTGCTGCCGCCCTTTCCTCAAATCCCAATCTTGATGTCGTCTATACGGCATTGGGCATGTTGCGGTCCAGTACAGGAGATGTAAGCGAATCCGCGCAGGCTTTCCGCCGGGCACTCGATCTCAATTCACGCAATGTGACGGCCATGCGGGGACTGGCTGTTGTCATGGAGCAGCAACAGGAATTCGATGAAGCCGAGCGCATGCTCAAACGGGCGATCGACCTGCAGCCCGGAAACTGGCGAAGCATCAATTATTTGGGAATGCTGTATTTTTACACTGGCCAGTACGCCGATGCGGCACTTGCGCTCCGACAGGTCGTGTTTCTCGACCCCGACAACTGGATAGGTCACGGCAATCTCGGCAGCGCTCTTATGATGACCGGCGATTTCGCCGCCGCGCTCGACCCACTCACCGCATCGCTGAGGATACACAAGGACGCTTCATACCTGTCGAATCTCGGTATCATTTACTATTACTTGGGTGAGTACGACAGGGCGGTGGAGATTCATCGCCAAGCAATCGAAGAAAAACCCGATGCGAGTTTTCTCTGGTTGAATCTCGGTGACGCGTTGAGTTTCTCATCGCAACCGAATTTGGCAAGCGAGGCCTACGAGAAAGCCATCGACAAGGCCACTGAAATTTTGAGTGTTGACCCGAACGATTCGATAAGCCTATATGTACGAGCCTGGTCCGAGGCCGCGACCGGTGATGCAGATGCGGCCCGGACTCTTATCGACCAAGCGCTGTATCTTGCGCCGAACGATCCCTACGCCCACTATTACGATGCCCTGCTGAGATTTCAGCGTGGCGAATCCTTGGTTGCGCTCAACGCACTGAGGGAGGCCGTGGACAAGGGCTACCCGGTTGAAATGCTGGCGGCAGACCCGTTATTCAGTGGCTTCCACGACGACGAGCGATTCGAGAGATTGGTCGGCAAAAATGAATAAAATCAACACGCTGAAGCTCACAAATGAAGGAATTTGAGCTAAGCTGAGAATAGCTTGATCGACAACAACAAAAGAGGTGCGACATGACTGGCCTGCGACACGTGACGCTGATGCTGTCTCTCATATTGATCGGTTCTTGCGCGGCTTCGGGAGGGGGGGCACCGCCGCCTCCGCCTCCACCTGCGGACCCGCACGGGTGTACAGGCTCGAATCCCGGTGTCGAGCCGATTAATATCAATTATACGAATTCACCGATTGTGGTGGCGCCGCCGAACAAAACCGTAGATCAAGGCGACGTGATTCAATTCAACCTGGTCTACAATAATAACCCGAACGATCCGGAGGCTTTCGTGCTTGTGTCAACGGCCGGCAAAACGCCTCCGGACGGCTGGATTAATGGCAGCGGTAAGAGAAAACCAGGTGATTCGGCGAGCCACAAGTTCTATGTCTGTGTGCCTAGGGACTTGTTCGACGGGGAGCCGAAAGAAGTTCTGGTAAAGGAATATCAATACAACGTAAGTGCTGTCGGTCACCCCGTACTAGACCCGATCGTCACCGTGCATCGGTGATAGATTATGGCACCCAGCCCGGGCCGCGAACCACGCGGCCCGGCTTAGCGCCGGTATGTTCGCCGTCTTCCAGCACTTGCTCGCCGTTAACGAACACGTGCAGCATGCCGGTTGCGTACTGATGCGGCTTCACGAACGTCGCGTGGTCCTGGATGGTCTCGGGATCGAAGACGACGACGTCGGCGTAGTAGCCTTGCTTTAGTTCACCGCGGCGTTCGATTCTCATGTTGTGTGCCGGTAGTGCGGCGAGTTTGCGAATCGCATCTGCAAGCGTGATGACCTGCTCCTCGCGCACGTACTTCGCAAGCACTCGGGCAAAACTTCCGTAAGCACGCGGGTGTGGATTGCTCTTCAGGAACACGCCTTCGGGTGCCAGCGATGCCTCGTCCGAATTGAAACTCACCCAGGGCAGGCTCACCGCCCTGCGCACGATGTCTTCGGATTGCGTGAAGTAAACGGTACCGACCCGGCTGCCGTCTTCGATAATCAGGTCCATGATCGTTTCTTCGGGGCTCGTGCCGCGCATTTCAGCAACTTCGGTGACCGTCTTGCCCGTTAGCGGCTTCAATGCCTCGTTCTTGAAATTGACGAGCAGGATGTTGTCCGTCGTTCCCGACATCAGGTACATGTTCTCCCACTCGTCGGAGGGCGTATTCATCTCCTTGATGATCTGCTCGCGGATCGCCGGGTCTTTCATGCGCTCGATGGAGGCATCGAATCCGCCTTCCTGCACCCAGGGTGGCACGGTGACGTTGAGTCCGGTGGCGCCGGCCGGATAGGTGTAGACGTCAGCCGTGATCTCCAGGCCTTCCGCGCGGGCGTCCTCGACCATTTGCACGGCCTGATCGAACAGGGGCCAGTTCGGCTGTCCGGAGGACTTCAGGTGGTAGATCTCGGCGCGGATGTTTGCTTCGCGGGCTATGGTGAGCAGTTCGCCGATTGCCTCGATCATCTGCGCGCCTTCGTCGCGCATGTGTGACACATACATGCCGCCGTGCTCCGCAGCGATCTTTGATAGTGCGATCAGTTCGTCGGTCTTTGCAAACAGGCCGGGCGGATACATGAGCGATGAGGCGACGCCCAGTGCGCCGTCCTCCATGGCGTCGCGGACGATGGCGCGCATAGTCTCGAGTTCGTCGGCCGTCGGCTCGCGATCTTCGTGGCCGATGACGTACTCGCGGGGTGTTGCTGCGCCGATGAACGAGGCGACGTTGGGGGATACGCCACGCTCAACGAGGAACTCGAGGTATTCATCGAGCGTGGTCCACTCAATGTCGTAGCGGATGTCGGACTGCAGCTTGCGCATTTCTTCTTTCATGGCGTCGTTGAGCGGGCCCATCGAACTGCCTTCGCCCATGATCTCGAGCGTGACGCCCTGGCGGATATTGCTTTGCGAACGGCCATCCTCGATAAGCGACTCATTTGCCCACGACATCATGTTGACGAACCCCGGTGCTACGGCGAGCCCGGAGACGTCAATCTCGGTGGCTGCGACCGCACTACCGAGATCCCCGAGTGCGGTGATCGTATCGCCATCAATAGCAACGTCGCCGACAGACGGCTCGCTGCCGCTGCCATCATAGAGAGTGCCGCCTCGCAAAATGAGGTCGTGCGAAGGAGGAGGCGTGCAGGCTGACAAAAGGCCAAACAGGACAAGCGTTACGGCGCCGCTGAGGCGTAAGTGATGCGTCGGGTTCATTGCGTGGTGTCTTGTTTTTGTGGGGCCCGTATTGTGGCACAGGCGTATGGAGAAGATGGTCAAAAACTACTGAAAAATCACACGATTTGGGGCATGATCAACAGCCTGCAGAGCACGTCCGCCGAGCCACGATTGAAAATTACCGACGGCAAAAACGTGTCGACAAAGGGGGAATCCGCAAGCGATGCATGATCGCATCACTCACCTGTTCCGGGAACTCAAGAATCGCAGCGTGATCCGCGCGCTCATCGCGTATTCGGTCGCGGTATGGATGCTATTGCAGGTGGCGGATGTAACTTTCGATCGGCTGCCCATACCTGACAACTCGATGGAAGTTCTGATCGCCATCGTAATCATCGGCTTTCCGATCGTCGGAATCCTGGCATGGGCCTATGAGCTTACAGCGAGCGGCCTTGTGCGCCATAAGAATGCAGGAGGCAGCGCACCGCGCCTCGCATTGCTGCCTTACCTTGCGCTCGTCATGGTCGTCACTGCCGGCGGCGCCGGTCTGTTCTATTACCTGTCGCAGAACTTCTGGGAGCCACCACGCCGCTCGATCGCCGTGTTGCCCTTCACGAACACCGGCGATGCCGCGGACACCGGGTATTTCAGCGATGGTTTGACCGAGGAGATCCAGAGCCTGATCGTGCGGCTCAACGAATTCCGCGTTGTTGCGTTGAGCACGAGCAGCCAGTTCAAGGACAGTGTCATGGACGCCGTCTCCATCGCGGACCAACTCGGTGCGGAGGCGGTATTGCTCGGCAGCGTGCGGCGTTTGCAGGACAAGGTCTCTGTAACGGCGCGTCTGATCGACGGTGACGATGGCAGCGAATTGTGGTCCGAGACCTACGACCGCGAACTCTCTGATATCTACGCTATCCAGGAGGACGTTGCGCGGCACGTCGCGCGCGCATTGCATGTCGTGCTGCCCGTGTCCGCCGATCGGCGGCTCAAGAAGCTCGGCACCGGGAATGTAGATGCCTATGACGCGTACTTGCGTGGCATCGACTATCTGCGAAAGCCCCCCGACGAGACTTCATTGTTATTGGCCGAAGGTCTGTTGCGTGAGGCGCTGGCCATCGATCCGGACTTCGCCAACGCGCACGCTGCCATGTGCCGGAAACACCTTGCTGCTTACAAGTTATCCCGTGATGCGGCACGCTTTGGCGCGGCCGAGGAAGCTTGCCGGCACGTGCTGGACAACGATGCGGAGTCGGCGGACGTCCGGGTCGTGCTGGGCCAGTTGTACCTGACCTCGGGCAAATACGAGAACGCATTGCATGAATTCGAACGGGCGCTGGACGACAATGCCCACCTTCCTGAAATATACATCGGCCTTGCCCGGACGCATGCGGCGCTGGACCATATTGAAGAGGCAGAAGCCAACCTGCGTCGCGCTATCGAGACTGACGTCAGTTACTGGGCGAGTTTCAATGCCATGGGGAATTTCCTGTTCGAACAGGCACGTTTCGAGGAAGCCGCCGAGTTCTACCAGATGTTTGTCAATCGCGTCGACGACGATGCGCAGGCGCTCAATAATCTCGGTGCTGCTTATTATCTGGCCGGCGATTTCAAGCGGGCGGCGCAAGCCTGGGATGATTCGCTCGCGATAAAGCCGACCCGCAGTGCCTATTCGAACACGGGCACTATGTATTTCTACCTTGGCGAATTCGAGAAGGCCATTGAACGCTATGTCAACGCGGCCAACCTCGCACCGAACGATTACAAGATGTGGGGCAATCTCGCCGATGCTTACTACTTTGAAGGCGGCCAAAAGCAGGTTGCCGACGTTGCCTACCGGCGCGCTATTGAACTTGCGGAACGGTACCTTGACGTAAATTCCGAGGAAGCAATGGCGCTGTCCGAAGTTGCGCTGTATTACTCCCGCATCGGCGACAGCGAGAAGGCAAAGGATCTTGCCGCGCGGGCGCAAAGTCAGGGCAGTTCGATTATGTATGTTTACTACTATAGCGCGCTGGTGCATGCGCAGCTGGGAGATACGGAGGGAGCACTTGCCGCACTGGAGCGTGCGGTCGAGCTGAATTACGAGCCGGAGCTGCTATCTCTAGATCCCGCGCTCGTAACTTTCAGGGAAGACGAGCGATTCCGACGGCTACTCGCGAAGAGCAGCTCGTGACACCAGCCAACCAATAACGACAACAACCAGGAGAGAGCTTTGAAAATCTCAAACGCAATTGCAGTAGCAGGAATCGGTATCGCGGCAGCACTGCTGTTCAGCACCGAATCGAATAGCCAGGATACGTGCCAGGGGGGAGGAAACCACACCATCCAGGTCTCGCCCGGAGAGGACGGCGGTGCATCCCTCACGTATCGTGGTGGTTCTGCCGAGAACGTGCACGTCTGCAGCGGTGACCAGGTGCAGTGGGTGCTGAGCGGCTCCGATCGAGACTTCTTCATCGATTTCTTCGACGGCGCACCGTTCCCGGGTGCCGCGAAGCGCGGCTCGTCGAATGGCGTTGTTGCCGTTCAAATCGACGCCGATTCGGGCGAGTACAATTACGGTGTGAACTTCGCGGGTGACGAGCCCATGGACCCGGCAATTATCGTCGACTAATCGATTCTGAGCAGATCCTGACAATACGTATTTTCGCCCATTGAATCTCTGCCCCCTGATACCTAAATAGGCGCCGGGGGCGAGGAGATTGTTAATGATGAGGCGAGTGATGGATTACAGTTACGAAACGGATGGCAGGCCGGACATCAACAAGACGACGACGTTCATGGGGCAGAAAGATCGCCTCGTTAGCTTCAGCGTTGTTTCCTGGTCGCTATTCTGCATCTGGGTAGGGTTCGCCTGGCTGATGGGCTTCAGCCTGGGTTGGATACTGCTCGGTGTCGGCGCCCTGATGCTGGCTATGCAAGGCGCCCGCCGCATGTCCCACGTCAAAGCCGACGGATTCTGGATTATTGTCGGCGCCGCACTCCTGATGGGCGGTCTTTGGGAGCTTTGGGGCGCAGCAATACCGCTGCTTCCGGTCGTATTGATCGCAGCAGGTATTGGCCAGCTGGTGTGCTGTCGCGCCTGATTTGAAGGGCCAGGGAAGGCAAGACGTCCCACGCTCGCCGTGTGGGACGTAATCCCTTGTTTTAACTCTAATCTCCACGTAGGTTTCGCTGTGATTGATGAGCCGGCCATTGGCCGGCTACAGCACAGGAGAAACCCATGGCGCTGATCAGCTGCCCGGAATGCAACGCGAGTATCTCGGACCAGGCACTGCAATGTCCGCAATGTGGCTACGTGCAACAGGCGCCACACAGCGTCCCGGTAGCGCCTGCACCGGCGTCCGGCGCCCCGGTGGGCGCGAGTGACGACGAGTTGTTGGACGCCGCGATTGGCCCGACAAACAAGTCCTATTACCGCCCCAAGTTCGACCGCTTCGCTGCCGGGCAGGGGTCAGTGTCATGGAACTGGCCCGCGTTCTTCGTGACGATCTTCTGGATGCTGTATCGCCGGATGTACGCGTACGCGTTGCTGGTCTGGTTCATCCTGCCGGTTCTGCTGATTGTTGTGGCCGGGCTCGTTGGGGGAATCTCCGGGGACGCGGCCGCGTCGATCAGTACCTATTATCTGTTGCATGCGATTATTGGCTTCATCGTCATTCCGATGTTCGCTAACCGGCTGTATTACCGACACGCGACCAGAATGCAGCGGGCCTGATGCCCGCGAATCAGATAACGGGTAAATACGTCGGTAGCGTCGCGGTGTACGAGGGCCAGATCGTTATTACATACGGCAACCAGGCGCACGCCGCCATTACAGGGCAAACGCTCTACCTGATACCGGATGCATCGGCATACCCGAATGTCGTGTGGAACTGTTACAGCCAGGATCTCGCCAACAAGTGGTTGCCCGCGGTTTGTCGTAACTGACAGCTGGCTGGTTCCGTCAGGTACCGACCGCCTGGGCTACGGCCTCAACATCTGCGATCGTGATTCGCCTGCGCTGCTGTTCGTGCAGGCGGGTCACGAGAGCGATACAGAGTCTTTGGATCAGGTAAGGCTTGCCGCCTGTCAATGAGATAATCCTGTCGGTGGTGCCGCTGTCGAGCTTGAACATCCCCTGGATTGGTCTTTCGATCAACTCGCGGGCATCCCGCGGGTTCAGCGGCTCGACCTGAATTTCTTCAAAGAAGTTGTACCAGGGGCTGCCTTCTTTCTCCCAGCGCTTCTTGATTTCTACACCGGACACCACCGCTGCCAGGTTTTCCGCGAAGCTCTTCATGAACAGGCTGCGTAGCTTCTGATTGATCCTGGGATCGTAGTCATTGAGCTCATCCACTTCATCGATCAGCAGGACCAGCCTGACTTTCTTGTTGCTTCGCTGATCGAGGGTCTTGAGGACAGCACGAATGTCGCCGACGAAATCCCGGTAGGAGTAGTCTCCGGATTCGTCCTTCGTCATCTGTAGGCCGTCGAGCTCCGCGGTCAGTTCCAGGAAGACGTCCTCGGCAATAGTCTGGAAAAAGAGCGTCTCGGGCGTTCCCTGCAGGTCGACATAGACAGGATGAAACTCGTAGACGGGGTCCTCGAGGTCGCGCAAGCGCTTCTTTATCTGGTGCTGGATGGACGTTTTGCCGATTCGTCGTTCGCCATAGATAAGGAGGCTGTTGTTGTGGATCGTTTGCAGGATGCGGTCGACCAGCTCACGGCGGCCGAAGAACATGTCGTCCTCGAGTACCGGTGAACCGGCAACATAGGGATTGAAGCGGCGTTGTCGCAGTAGTTCGCTTTGCCGCGTGCGTTGCCAGACGAATACAACTCCGAACAGAACGGCAGCGAACAGCAGCGCTCCGGAGAACAATGGTGAGCGGTAGAATGGCCGCGCGTAGACCACTGCGTACTCGCTGCTCGACACGAGGCCCTCACTATCGGTTGCCACGAGTCGGAATGTCGATGCGCCCGGAGCGAGACTGGACTCAACGTTGAACTCCGTCAGGTAAAACTCGCCGAGCGGTTGCACGTCGAGCGTGCCGTCGACTTTATGATCAGCACCGACGTAGAACGCTACGTCGACCGGCGTGTTGTCGATGATTACTCCGTTCAGTCGAAAGTCGGGCGTCGCAATCGTTTGCGACAGCAACCCGTCATCGCCCTCTTGCCTGAGATCGACGAAGCGAACGGCGGGTGGTATGTTGCCGGCCGCCGTTGAGCCGAGAAGATCCTGGCTGATGACACTGTAAGCCTGCGCGACATACTGGAGAGCTTCACTGTTGCCCGGGTCGAGCGCGAGGACGCGATTGGAGGCCGACAACGAATTTTCCATCTGGCCGCCTTCGAACTGCATGTCGGCTTCAGACAACAGTATTGTAATGGTTGCTCGCCGGGTTTCTTCGGCTTCCGCTTTTTGTCGCGCCTGCAGTAGCCGGGTTTGAATCGACCGCGCCTCGTCGTTGAAAGGTTGCAGAGCCAGGATGGTTTGTAGTCGGTCCAGAGCGGTGGCGAATTGCCCTGCGGATTCAAGAGCCCTGACATCTTCCAGTGTCACACTGATCGGAACAGCCTGCCCATCGACATCGTCGGGCGTCTCGAGATCAGCAAGCAGTCCGCGTTGCGCGTCTTCGAGAAGTTGCTCGATCTCCGGGCCCGGCTCGAGAAACAGCGCCTGGCGGATGACACTCGATGCTTCGCTGAACTGGCCGTTGCGCAGCAGCCGTCTTCCTTCCTCGACGAGCCTGGACACTCTCTCATCCTTTTCCTGACCGAGTTCAAGGTCGGCAACCTGCTGCCGCAGTCTAGCCATCGCTGCCTGCGCGTCGACGTCATCTGGCGCCACGGCAAGAGCCTGGTCAAGAGCTGCCATTGCCTCATCGAGGAGACCCTGAGCCTCGAGAGCCAGCGCGTCGCTGAGGCCTTTCTCAACGATCTGGCGAATTCTCGCCTCTTCCTCGGTAGTCGCCGTCGTTCGTGCCTCATTTGCGAGGGCGCGGTAGCGCTCAAGCTTCGCGCTATCAACATCCGACCGCGCGATCGCTCCTAACCTCGCCTCGGTCTCGAATGCTTGCAAAGCAGCGTCGAACTGGCCGAGGTGATAGTAGGCGACACCCAGCTTGAAATACGGGAAGTATGAAATGACATTCATCCCGTAACTTCGGACGCGCGCGCCGGAGTCTCCCTTCTTCGCGAGTGCCTCGTTGATCTCCGCGACGGCTTGCGTCCAGTTCTGATCGTCGAGCGCCTGTTCGGCGTTGGAGTAGTGTTCGTACCAGGGGTCGGCCGTAGCCGGGTAGGGGATGAGGATCAGTAGTGCCCCTGCCAGGACCATGAGTCGCCAGCTAATTCGTGGAACGGCGCTACTTCCTTGCTCGTACATCTTCGGACTACCGCACAGCGTTGCGGGGAGCGCAATACGAAATTGCCGCAAGCGCTCCCCACGGGTTGCCAAACTGTTGTGTCTCCTTTACCTGTCTCCTGTAAGCCGTGCTACGGCTTCGTTCCTCCGAGCCTTACGATCGACGAGCTGGAATCCGTCGTGACGTCTACGACAACGTTGGTGCCGTAGTAAAACAGAGACGATGTTCCTGTGCCCTGACCCGTATCCACGGATCCTGTCATTGTCGATCCAACGTCCATGTTGAGTGTCGCCTGGCTAATGCCACTGACGTGGATATCGGCGAATCCGATCGGCCGGATATCGCCAAGGTCGAGCCGGCTGACGCCAGACACGGTCGCTGTCAGGTTATCGATCGTCAGGTCACTGCCTGTTAGCTGACTGACGTTCCCGATGTGAAGATTCATCGCCGGCTGATCGAAACCATGCAGCGCAACAGTGGCAACACCGGTCACGTCGACTTTGTCGAGCATCGGCATGGTGACAAAGGCCTCGATGGTCGCGATATTTCCATTGCCCTGCTCTAACGCGATATTGAGCACGCCCCCGGTCTGCGTAACATCGACTCGATCGCTGGCTTCCTCATCGATCACAACCTCAACCGAAAACTCGGGTCCCTGCGTGACCATTACGTTGAACACGGTTGGTACGTTGATCTCGCTGAAGTCGCGGTAATCGAACGCGAGTGTCACTGTCGACTCGATGATGCGACCGAGCGTTATGCGATTGGCCGTGATTAGTCCGTTCGACGCGAGATTGCCGTCAACTACGATTTCAGCGTTCAGTCCCAGGTCACCCGGGTTGCCGTTGACGAACTGTGTTTCCGCATTGCTGGCGGCGCCAAAACCGTTGATGTCGAAGTCGGCGGCTGAGTTGAAGCGAGTGATGACGCCGGCGGTCTGAACCCGCAGCCCCGCTGTACCTTCCAGGCTCGGCGCGGCGGCAAGGCGCTCGACGCGAAAGAGTCCACCTGACATTGTGCCTATGACCTTGATGGCCATCCCGTTTTCCGGCGCACCGCCAGGCAGATCGATAAGCACGGCGGCACTGTAATCGAGCGTCAGCCAATTGATCGCAAACAGCAGGTTGGCAAGATCGAGATTTTCAACGTGGCCGATTAATTGATATTCGGCACTGGCGGGAGCACGGTCGATGCGGGTTGCCAGGACCGCGCCCGCGGCATTCGCGTAGCCGCTGATCTCAACAATGCCGCCGACCGACAATCCGTCGAACGTAGCGGGATCGATACCGCCTTCAAACAACGTATCCTGATCAACTGACACGGTCTGCCCCATGACCATCAGCTGCATGTTCCCGGCATCGATGTTGTCGACAGGGCCAATTACGTTCGCGTCGAAGTAGATGTGGTTGGCTATTCCTACCCCACCGTCACTGTCGATTCTGCCGTCTACCGTAGCGACCTGGCCATGCCGGAGGTCGGATAACGCGGCGGGGTCGCCGTTGTACATGACCAACGCGGTGTTGGTCAGATAGCGGACATTATTGACGGTTACGCCACCGAGTCCGGTGATCGTGCCGTGTGCCTTGATGGCCTCGTTGGTCTGCACCGGCGGGAACGACGATAGTATTACCGGACCCTGCGCGGATACATCGACACCGCCGCCGGAGCAGGCAGTGAGCATTACCGCGACCAGCAAGGCCGCGAATAGCAGGTGCAAAGAGCGCTCTGCAAGTTGATTAATTTTCATGACGACACCTCTTGGGTTTTTGCCAATCCGTTGGCGGGTAATTCCGTAGCGTTGATTGAACAGCCGCTGCCGAGACGTCGCTTGATGACGGCTTAATATCCTTTTGAGGTTTATATCGGGAACATAACTAATTGATTTTGAGTACGAAATTCAGGCTCTCCCGGATCTAAGTACATGTGCGGGTTGTTGCTCCTGACGCTGCGTGTTAGCTATTGACGGCGGCAGCCGCACACTGCCGTGACGTTGATTTAGACGAGAGGCGAGGATTGAGCGAAGAGACACAGGCATCCCCGAGGTTCACCGTTGACACCCGTGAGGGTACGGTCTCGGGTCCACATGGCTCGGTTCGTCTCGAACCCAAGGTTATGGACGTGCTCTCGGAACTCGCCAGCCATCCCGGTCGCGTTGTCTCCCGCGATGAGCTGCTGGATGCGGTATGGCCCAACGTGGTTGTTACGGAGCATACGCTGAGCCGATGTATCTACCAGCTGCGCAATGAACTCGGCAAGATCGGCGGGGAACAAGGCGATTTCAATCCGATCGAGACCTTGCCCAAGCGCGGCTATCGCCTGCTGGCTACCCTGAACCCGATATCGGCAGCCGAGTCGTACACGTCGCCGGCAACATCGTCTGCAATGCCGCCGATGCCTTACGTCGTCGGACAATGGGTGAGGGGCGAGCGATTCTACGGTCGTGCGGCGCAGATCGAGGAAATCCTGGAAGGCCCTCGAAATTGCATCTGGTTGCTGGGCACGCGAAGGATCGGCAAGACATCGCTGCTAAAGCAGATCGAGTACATCGCCGAGACATCCCCGGACGCAGGCTACATGCCGGTCTTCTGGGACTTCCAGGGTGCCGAGACGCCGGAGGAACTGCACCTCAATTTTGCGGATGCGCTACTCGACGCTGACGAGCGCCTGGCGCGCGTCGGTATCGCTGTGGAGGATGTGGAAGCAGACGACCTGTTCCACTCACTCAAGCGATTGCGACGACGGTTACGCGACAGGAAGTTGCGGCTCCTGTTGCTCTGCGATGAAGTCGAGGAACTCATCAAGTTGCATGAAAGAGATTCGTCGTTGCTGCGTAAGCTCAGGCACGTCATGCAGAGTGGCGAGGATATCCGCACGGTTATGGCATCGACCATCCGGTTGTGGGCGCTTGCGGACCAGGAGGTAGATACTTCGCCTTTCCTGCACGGCTTTACGCCGCCGATTTACATCGCACGATTCTCAGACGACGAAGCGCGATCGCTGATTGAACAGACCAACCTCGGGTCGGATGAGAGACCACAACTCGAAGATGGGGCTGTCGAAACGATTCGGGATCGTTGCGATAACCATCCTTACCTAGTCCAGCTGGTTTGTAAGCGCTACATCGAGACAGGAGTGCTTGCGGAAGCGACCGAGCAGGTAGCAACCGATCGGATGGTGAGCTATTTCTTTTCGGTCGATTTTGGAATGTTGTCTGCAACCGAAGGCGACATCATTCGACTGATTACCCAACAGCCATCGGTATCTAATCACTTGCTGCGCGATAATCTCTCGCTCGGTCCGGACGCACTCGAAGGCACCATGCGACGACTGGCGAACCTCGGCTTCATTCGCAGGGATGCAGATCGAGGGTACGTACTGGCGAACTACTTCTTTCGCCGCTGGTTGACGGAAAAGAGAGATGACTCGGCGCTGACGGCCAATCCGGTCGTGCCGGATGCACCCACTGCCAGTGATGAGATAGCGACGCAGAGCGACGACGAACCATCAGCTATTGGTTTGTTTGCCGATTTGAAGCGTCGCAAGGTGTTTCGCGTCGGCTTTGTCTACGTCATTGTCAGCTGGTTGTTGCTGCAGATTGGCGAAGTCACATTCGACTTTCTCGAGGTACCACTCTGGGCTGGCAAATTGCTGATCGTGTTACTCGTGCTCGGACTGCCGGTAGCGATCATTCTTGCCTGGGCCTACGAGTTGACGCCGGAAGGGGTCAAGCGCGACCGGGGTGAATGATCTAGAAGTTGTAGATAGCCGATAGCGCCAGCGTGTCCACGCGATCTGCGTAGTCCATCGCCAGGTCGATCTGAAATCGTTTTGTAGCGATACCGAGGCCGGCGGAAATGTGCACGTCGTCGTCACCGGGCGGCAACAGCGCCTGGAGGAACGGATCGTCACTCGTGGCCCGTACCTGGTGATCGGGCTCGAGCCACGTTCCGAGCCGCAACGCTACGACCGGCGTCGACTCGAGAAAGACGTATTCGGCCCCGAGGTGCAGCGTGTTGATATCGTCGATCGTTTGGTCGTCGAGTTCGAGACTGGTTGCGATGCTCGAATACTCAATATGATCCCATTGAAAGCTGATGGTCAGATTGCCACTCGGCGCACGATACGCGAAACCGAATCCATAGGTATCGGGGAAATCGACAGGGTGGTCGAATCCCTGGAAAAATACGCTTCCGGGCGGGATACCAAAGTCGATTGCCTGTCCAACGAATGCCTCGACATTTAACTTGATCGTTGGTCCCTGGCGGTAGACGCCACCAATACTCCAGCTGTCCGACAAGCGCCACAGAAAGCCGCCGCTCAGCGTCCAGTTGCTGCTATCGGAGTAACTGCGCTCACCGATTACGGATCGTTCCGGAAGGTAGGAGTTCGGCCCGAATATGCCGGCGAGCGTGTCATCATCGGCAAGAAATTGCGTTGCACCTGTCCGCATCGAGTGATCGTGGTAAGCGACACCGAGCCCGAGATCGACTCGATCATTGATTCGATAGGCAGTGGACAGGCCCCAGCTGACCGTTTCCAGATCGCTGTACATACGCTGGTCGACCTCGCGGACCTGGCAACAGTCCGTACCGCCGCTAAAGAAGCCCTGGGTTTCCGCGTAGAACTCGAGGTCTGCAAGCTGGTGCCGGAAAAGCGCGAACGTCCAGTTCCCCGCCGGGTAAGCGAACGAGAGGAACGAGATCCCGTCGGTGTCGTAACTCACCGTTGACCGCCGAATGCCGATGGTATTGTCGATGCCATTCATGCTTGGGAGGTTCTCGATCCGTCCACCTTCTGAAAACGGGGTCGAGTAATTCCAGTGGCGCACCTCGATCGAGACTTCCGGTTTTATGAGCTGCGCAAGCCCGGCCGGATTAGCGATGGCGGCAGTGGCGTCGTCGGCGAGGCCCACGAATGCGCCGCCGAATCCCATGCTGCGAGCACCCGGATCGGAAAAACTGAACTGCAGGGGAACGACGGTCTGCTGGGCGCGGCTATTGGCAGGCAATAGCAATCCTGCAAGGAGCAGCATCACCACTCCGATGTGGCCAAACCGTTGTTTGACTCCGATCGCCATAGGCGCGCCTGCAGGGCGGAATTCTATTGCAGGAAAAAGTTACGCGTCCGGCCGAAACACCTCAATACGGGGTTCCCGCTACGCAATGCCACGATGGCGCTGGTCGCCTTCATGATTTGAGAACCAATTCATAGACAGAAAAGGCGTGATTGCGACACCATTAACGACTCGCAATTCAGCGTACGAGCAGTACCGGAGAGACGCACAGGGAGTATCGAAAAATGGACGTCGTCGATTCCTGGAGTACGGTTGCAATAGGCGTTGCAGTCCTCGGCGGAATAACAATTATCATTCTCAATTGGGTGCGGTCCACGATCTCGAATCGCCGCATGTATCGCATGATGTTGAGCTGCGGCATCGACGAGGACACGGCCAAGCACGCGGATCAACTACTCGATATTGATATGGGCGGCGTCCGCAGGCGCTGTCGCAACTGCCCGGTTCCCGAGACTTGCGACCGCTGGCTTAGCGGCGAGGCTGTCCCGAGCAACAACTTCTGCCCGAATGTCTGGCATTTCACGGGCGCCGTGAGGAATACCGGGGAACAATTGAGTTACGACCCCGAGCATCGCCCTGGCAGGCGGCTCGATCTCTGACGGCGGCTACAGCAGTCGGGTGAGTGTGTAGACGGCCATCGTAATGACTGCAAGTGAACCAAAGGTCCAGCACGTGGCCCGGACATCGTGTATCTGCGCGGTCGCATAGGCCAGGAAATGGGCAGCCCGCGCAGCGACAAAACCCCATATCAGTATTTGCGCCAGTAGCAACGGCGGTCCGCTCATAACGAAGAAAAATCCGGCCGCGAGAAACCCGGGGATACTCTCGAGATCATTGAGGTTCATACGCCGCGACCGCTCAACGTACTCGTTCGCCTCGAGTTGGCCCTCGATGGGCAGGGGGTTTATCGGGCTCTTCTTTGCGTCCTCCGGGCTGCGGAACCCTGCGCGGACTTTCATCATGCGGTACACCGTCATCCAGGGCTGCAACATGAGCTTGAGGACCATGAAGGTGGCCGCCAGTAAGTACGTATAGAAGACGGGGTTTTCCAGATTCAGCGCTGCGAGTTCGAAATTCATAGCTATTGGCCCCAGGTCCGAAAAGTTGTTAGAAAAGAATTGCAAAAAATATTAACATAGTTAAAATAAATGAACAATGGTCGAATAAGTGAATGATCATGGCCCGTGAACCACGGTCGGAACGCCAACCTTCGCCCCGGGTGCAACAAAAACGCTTGCAGGCCCGGCAGGAAATCCTGCAGGCTGCGCGTGACATTCTGAGAGAGGGCGGCGTCGATGCTGTCACACTGGCCTCGGTGGCCGGCGCACTCGGTATGACGAAGCAGGCGCTTTATCATTACTTTCCTTCGAAAGACGCGTTGATGCGGAGTCTCGTCACGGCGTTGATCGATGACGAGGTGGAGACCCTGGTTACCGCCATTGAGGCTACGGACGCCGGTGACAGTTCGCTGGGTGAGCTGATTCGTGCCTTTTACGATCACTACATCAACAATCTCGATGCTTTCCGGACGGTCTATTGCCAGTCACAGCTGTATTCGGCGCCACACCTCGGGATGGACCCCACGACGGTCCGTGATCAGATCAATCCGCGCATCCGGTCTTTGTTCGACAGTCTCGAGGCGCGGCTGGCCGGTAAAACAAGAAGCAAACAAAAGCGGGAGCGCATGCGGCGCCTCGCGTATACGGCGTGGACATCGGTGTTGGGACTGGTGACGATGCTCAGTGTTGCAGACGCTGTAGATGATCCACTGCTTCACAGTGACGAAGACCTGCTCAAAACCTTGTCGAGCGTATTTGACAAGGCAGCCAGATCCGCTGTGTGAGTTCCGGGCGCTGGGCATCCGGTCGACCAGTGGGAAGCCAATCGTAATTGAACCTCTCGGGGCTTGATACAATCAAAGCCAGTATCCGTTTCTGACGCCGGCAAGGGGGGTGCGTGCATACCCAGGGTTTATATCGCTGTTTACCGCACGTCGTGACAAGTGCTACGGCGCTGCTTGCGGTTGTCACACTGTTTATTCCCGGCATGGCGGCCGCCCAGGCCGGCTCAGAGCCGGCATCGACCGTGCAACAGATTCCGGCAACCATGTCGGATACACACATGTCGGAGACGCTGCGGTCTGAAATCAAGAAGACCGTTGTCATCGGGGGCGACAGCCCGCCCAGCGAAGAGGTCGGCGGCAGCTACCAAAAAGAAACTGCGGGTCTCGTAGGTGGCATCAATGAAGGCTCGCAGCTGGGTACGGTTCACCAGGAGATTGGTGGCGTCAATGTCAATTTTCCGATCCCGATACTGACGATCCCGGGCGCGATATTCGGTGGATTATCCGGCGCAACCAAACGTGAGCTCCAGGAGTTCCGGGACGCACTGACTGACGAGCTGGCCAATGCCGAAAGCAAGCCATTGACCAACGTAGGGCTGGCGCTCGATGTATATCGGGAGCTCAGCAAGATTCCCGATCTTGAAACAAAGCTATTCGCGCCAACGGTGCCCATCCCGACTGATACAGACGCAATCTTGTTTGTGAGCTTCAACGACATCGGTATCAATGTGGATGGCAGTGACGCTGAGTTATCCGTTGCAGCTAAAGCGACACTACGTAATGCGAGCGACGGCCTGAAATTGTACGAAATCATTGTTCAGTACCAGGACACGGACACACTAAGCAAATGGACTGAGAACGAGAATGCGTTATGGAAGGATTACGCGAACTTCGCCGCGCATTATCTTGCTCGTGAAGTCTCTGCCGTACTTTTCGACAGGGTAGACGTCACCCACGACCTGCAACCGAATGTATCGGACAACGTTTCCCGTGTGAAGAAGAACGACTGGCAGGGAGTCACCAAGTCGACACGACCAACCCTGGCGTGGACATCGGCAATCCCCGACGAGCAGAAGAACCCACTGGCAACGTCGATCAATGAAACAAACACGTATTACGACGTCGAAATCTACGATACGAACCGACTCGTCTACGTCCAGAGGCAGGTTCCAGGCCTTCAGCACACGCTCGGCTTTGACATTGACGATTGCAAAACCTACCGCTGGTCAGTACGGCCGTCGTATCACGTCAATGGTGATATCAAGTACGGTGAATGGATGCGGTTTGAGCTGGACTCAGAGACAGCTAGCGGTAACGGCAACGTTGGCAGAAAAGCGTCGGCAGCGCCGGCCTACATCCAGGATTTTGCGTCGCTGCAAATCAAGTGCGGTCGCCGCTAGGGAACCTCTTGTAATGCGGCGGCGACCCGTTCCTTGTAAGCAGCGTGGCACGCAAGGCATCCTTTGATCATTTGCTGATAGGCAGTGACGGCAGCGCCACTGTCGTGCGCATCGGCGGCCGCATGAATTTCCAGTGACAGATCGTGCACGACGGTGTCGATTTGCTTGAATGCCGGCATCTCCGGCCCGAGTTCCTGCGCCACGAGCTGTACCTGGGCGGCGGGAATTCGTGGGTGCTCCGAAATTGCGATTGCGCCACGTGCGACTAATTCGAAGTCGTCCGTCAGTAGCCCGTCGGAAATATCGACCACGTTATTGCGCAGGCCCTGCATGATTTCTTTCAGTGACGTTGTTTCGCCTGTCAGGGCGATCGCGGGTACCAGCATGAATACGAGGCTCGCGAGTCCCAGTCGTTGTCTTATCGTCATTACTACCTGCCCTCTGGCATCAACATGATGCTAAATCGTTGATTCTAATCGAATCACCGAATCCTCAGTACAACCTCATAGTGTCCTCAGGCCAGCCGCGGCGGAGTGACGCATGGTTACTCCCGACTTTTGAACTCAAGCGGGAGAGCACCAATGAAAACGAAAAATTCACGGATGAAGGCGGGCATTCTATCGACTTTTGTGGCACTGATGGCCGTACCAGCCGCGGCACAGGAGGGCCCGGGTGGCGTTTTACAGGCGATCGGCGTCGACAGGTTTGAGCCGGCGCTTGTTTATACCTCGGGCGCCGGCAGCATCTGGCGCAGTTTTGATTCCGGCACCAACTGGGAAGTTGCCGGCGGCGGATTCACTGCCTGGTCGATCGCCATCGATAGTCCCGATGTCATTGCGGACCCGGACGGCGTACAGGTCATTTACGCTGCAACGCAGAACGACGGTGTCATGCGTAGCGAAAATGGTGTCACATGGACTGCAGGTAATGGTCTTAGTGGCGCCGTTCGCTCGGTCGCTGTGCACCCCGATACGCAGGTCGCCTACGCAGGCACCGAAGACGGTATCTATGTCAGTAATGATCGTGGCCTGAATTGGGACATTCTCTCGAACGAACTCGGTGCGGGTGCGACGCAGGGACTTGTCATCGATCCGCGCAATGCCCAGGCTCTGTATGCCACCAAGTGGGGGCAGGGCGTCTATCGCAGCATCGACGGAGGTATCACCTGGCAACTGGGCAATGCCGGCCTCTTTGACACGCAACTCTTCGATCTCGATCTGCACCCGCAGAATTCCTCGGTAATTTATGCGGCAACGTGGTCCGGCGTATTCCAGAGTGTCGATGCCGGCGCCAACTGGGTGTTGCTCGACTCGCCGAAACGTACGAGCGAGCTCGCTATCGATCCGGTGAACCCGGATCGGCTCATTGTGGTCACCGAAGGCAACGGGATTGCGCGGTCGACCGACGGTGGACAGACGTGGGCGGCAATCAATGAAGGTCTGGGTGCTGTGACGCAATTTGTTAGTGTCGCAATTCCGCCAGGTGGCAGCGGTGTCGTTCACGCGGGTTCAGTGAATAACGGTATCTTTGTCAGCAGCGACTTCGGCGACACCTGGATCCAGACCTATGCCGCCCCTGGTGGCGGTGCCCAGCCGGGTCCGATCACGCCACCGCCGGACGACAACCCGCCCGCGGATCCGACATCGCTGACGATCCAGGTCATCAATCGCAGCGCTGCGACGGTGGAACTGGGCCAGACCGTTTTCCTTGACGTCATCGTCAGGAACACGGGCAGTTTCGCTGCGCAGAATGCGCAAGTGAGGCACCTGTGGGAGCAGGTCGGCCAGGGCACGTACGCTATGACGGCACGCTGGTCCGGTGGTACTTGCTCCGATGGCGCCTGTAATCTCGGTATCCTGCCAGCGAACGGCGATATCGTCGTCTCGGTCGAAGGGCGCACCGGAGACGCTTACAACTGGGTTGGACCATTCAGCCTGGTCGCGACGGCCGAAGCCGACAATGCCAGCGCAGTCAGTGACTCCGCTCGCGTTGAGACGGTGCGAACCGTACTCAGTATCGAGTCGGAAAGTGGCGGCGGGGCGAGTGGACCGTTCCTTGTGCTGGTTTTGGTGTTCGTGATGTTGTCGCGCTGCAGGTCGCAGCGGGCAGCTGCAGGATTGGTCTGACTTCTGTTGAGCCAGGCACCGTTGTCAACAAGACAACGGTGCCTGACCTGTTTTCCTGGTTTCGTCAAATGGTTTCCAGGTCGAATTCGACCGGCAGGGACGTGGAGATCATGTCGTACACCGGTGAGAACAACGCGAGCTCCTTGAGCGTGTCTGCGTCAGCTGCCGCTTTCACCCGCATTCGGACGCGCACGGCGTTATAAGCTTTGCGTGATTCCTCCGAGAGACCCAGCATGCCGCGCACATCGAGATCGCCCTCCAGAAAGGACTCGACCGACTCGACCTCAATACCCTGCACGGCGGCATGGTAGACCAGTGTCGAGGTCAGGCAGCTCGCGAGCGAGTGCAATACGTACTCCATCGGGTTCGGTGATGTGTCTCCGCCCGAATTTACTACGGGCTCGTCGGCATCGACGATGAATGGCTCGCCACGCGTATCGTCGTCCTGTCCAAGGGCATGATATTCCTTGATGCGGCTGCGATTCAGGCCACCGTCAATCCAGTGGTTATCGAGGCGAAACTGGAAGTGGGCATTGTTGCTGTTTTCTCCGATTGCGTTGACGATACCCATTACCGTGCTGACGGTGACGCCATTGACGGTCTGTTCCTGGGGCTGTGCAGTAGCTTGTGCGGTCATGATCTTCTCCTGTTATGAAGGCTGATATGCGATATCGAGATCGAAGGCGCAGGGTATGAAGAGCAGGGCAATGCCGACTACTGCATGGAATGTAGCAATTAGCTACAGTATCTGTAGTTGAGCCAGAATGACGCGGAGTGCCCTATCGATGCCTGAATACGGCCAGTTTTGCCCGGTTGCCAAGGCCGGTGACATCATCGGTGAGCGCTGGACGGTGCTGATCCTGCGGGAGCTGTTGCTGGGTACGACCCGCTATAACGACTTTCAACGTGCGCTTTCGCGTATCTCGCCGACGCTTCTGAGCAAGCGGCTGAAGATGCTGGAGGACAAGGGGCTTATCGTGCGCAAGCGCCCACCGGGGGCGAAGAGCCACGAGTATCACCTGACGGCGTGTGGACGCGAACTCGAGCCCGCGATCGAACACCTTGCGGTTTGGGGCATGCGTTGGGCACGCGGCCAAATGACGGACACTGAACTGGACGTCGAATTCCTGATGTGGGACTTGCAGCGGCGCCTGCAAACGGATCGGCTGCCGGATGGTGAGACGGTGTTGTGTTTCGAGTTTGATGAACTGGAGCGCTTCAAAACCTGGTGGCTGGTCGCACGTCAGGGCGACGTGGACTTGTGCTCCGAGAATCCCGGGAAGGACGTCGACCTGTATATCAACACGACGGTACGCGATCTTGCGCAGGTGTGGCGCGGTGACGTGCCGATGGCAAAGGCGCTACGCGGAAATACAATTCGAACACACGGCAATGTCCACCTGGCGAGGACTATTCAGGACTGGCTGGGTATCAGCCCGTATGCTGATATTGAGCAGGTTCAGCGCAACTGACTGTCTTTGCTGCCGCGGCGGTTATAGCCGCTGACGGCCTTGGTCTCGGCATCAAGTTCGGATTGGCACGTAACGCACAGACGCACGCCTGGAACAGCTTCTCTGCGGGCTGCAGGAATGTCTTTGCCACATTCCTCGCAGTGCTGCAGGCTTTCGCCGTTTGGCAGCTCGCTTCGGGCACGCTTGACAGCATCTTCGACCGTAGCGTCGATCTGATCCTGTACTGCACCGTCTTTTGCGAACCCGCCGGCCATGGAGAGACTCCGAAAGTCATTATCTGCGCGGTAAGGTTACCAAGAGATTGCCGCCAATTCCCCAACTTGCAGACGGACAACGCCAGTCAGGGCTGCGAATCCCGCTAGGGGTGTGACTTTCCACGATAGCGCTAGCGCTCCGCGAAGCCTTTAATTGCGGCCAGAATTCCGGAAATAACCATCCCCGATTTGGAGGCAGAGCAATGTCGGACAAGGCATCACAACTGGCAGGACCCGGTATCAGCACGTACGAGGAAGTCGACAAGATCCTCCCCAAGGACTACGAATCGTTGCTGGACAGGAAACGCACGCAGAAAGCAATTTACGACGTCAAGGACTACATCGAGAAAGGGCTTGCCAGGGAGCTGAACCTGATGCTCGTGCAGGTACCCCTGATCGTCGAAGCGGCCTCCGGAATGAACGACATGCTCGACCGGGACGGCTCGAGGACGCCGATAGAATTCAATTGCGGGCTAGGCATCGATGAGCCCGTCCATGCTTCTATCGTGCAGGCGGCCACCAAGTGGAAACGCTGGGCGCTCGAGCAGTTCGGGTGCGATGTCGGCGAGGGCATCAACACTGACATGCGTGCGGTCAGGAAAGACTATTTCCTCGACCACGATCACAGTGCCTATGTCGACCAGTGGGACTGGGAGCAGGTTATCACGGCGGAAGACCGGAACCTCGAGTACCTGACCCAGGTCGTGAAGAAGATCTGGAAAGTCATTGTTGGCGCCGAGAAGATGGTGATGGAGAAGTATCCTGAGCTGCAGGACCCGAGATTCCCGCCGCTACCCGAAGAACTGCACTTCATACACGCCGAGGAAATTCTCGCGAAATATCCCGACCTGCCGCGGAAAGAACGCGAGACGAAGATCATCGAGGAATACGGCGCCGTGTTTATCTATGGCATCGGCTGGGTGCTGGAAGACGGCTATCCGCACGAGATGCGTGCCGCGGACTACGACGACTGGGTAACACCCACGATCGAGAAAGACGGCAAGCTCATGCACGGACTGAACGGTGACATTCTTGTTTATAACCACGTCACCAAGCGACGCCACGAACTGACCTCAATGGGCGTCCGGGTCACCCCGGAGACGCTCATGGAGCAGATGAAGATTGCTGACCGCGAAGACGAGCTATCGCAGCCGTATCACCAGATGATTCTCAACGACGAGATCCCGCTGTCGATCGGCGGCGGCATCGGTCAGTCGAGAGTGCAGATGTTGTTACTCCGTAAGGCTCATCTCGGCGAAGTCAGTACGACTGTGTGGCCGAAACAACTCCACGAGGTGTGCGAGAAGCACAATATCTTCGTGCTGCACTAGTTAATTCTGCACCAGGCAGCGCCGCACAAGGCTTTAACTCAGGGCCAGATATCGCGCTGCAGAATTACCGTAGCGAGTTTCTTCACGGCGTTGACGAGTGCTGCGTCTCGCAAGGTCGGGCCGGTTCTCGTGCCGTTGAGGCCGTCCTTGTGCTTGACCTTGAGAGCGTCCCACCTGTCGACGGTCTCGTCGACGGCGCGGATCATCCGCTCGTTGAGCAGGCTATTGACCTTCTCGAGGTTCCACTGTTTGTTGTCGAGGTTTTGCACCCACTCGAAGTAGCTGACGACGACGCCACCTGCGTTGGCAACGATGTCCGGCAGAACCAGGATATCCTTCGTTTGCAGGATTTCATCACCGGCTACCGTGATCGGACCGTTTGCATCCTCGACGATGAGCTTCGCTTTGATGCTATCGGCATTGTCGGCGCGGATCTGGCACTCGAGTGCAGCGGGAATGAGGATGTCGCAATCGTAGGCCAGCAATTCCTCGTTCGTGATTTCAGTGGTCCCGGGGAACCCGACAACACTGCCGTGCTCTTGCTTGTGGGCCAGCACGACGGCTGGGTCCAACCCGTCCTCGGCGCTGATCCCGCCGCCGGAGTCGCTGACTGCAACGATCCGGGCGCCGGCTTCATGGAACAGGCGCGCGGCGATACTACCGGCATTGCCATAGCCCTGTACTGCCACACGAACACCGTCCAATGTTTCCATGCCCGGTATGACGCCACGCTTTAACAGCTGCTGCGTCGCGTACAGGCTGCCCCTTGCCGTTGCTTCGTCGCGGCCGACCGAGCCACCGATTTCCAGCGGCTTGCCGGTGACGACAGCAAGGTTGTTCTGTCCCGGATGCATCATGTCGAACGTGTCATAGATCCAGGCCATGGTTTGCGAATCCGTGTACACGTCCGGCGCAGGAATGTCCGTATGGGGACCAATAGCGTCGCCCAGCTCGGTGACGAAGCGCCGCGTGATGCGGCGCAGCTCGGCACGACTGAGCTCTTTCGGGTTGCAGACGACACCGCCTTTGCCGCCACCGAAGGGCAGGTCGACGACAGCGGTCTTCCATGTCATGAACGCGGCGAGTGCTGCGACCTCCGGCTCAGTGACGTCCGGATGATAACGAATGCCGCCCTTGCCCGGTCCGCGCACGCGATTGTGCAACACGCGAAAACCGTGAAAGGTTCTGATCGACTCGTCATCCATGTGGATGGGAAAGCGCACGTGTATCGTGCGTTTCGGGTTGATCAGGTAGTCGATGAGCCCGACCTTGAGGTCGTCGATCCAGGTCAGGGCGCGCTCAAATTGGTGTTTGGCGTTGGTGAAGAGGTTCAGGTCTTCGGCCTGTGCGGTCAGCATGTCCATAGCTCGCCTCTCGGATGGAAACGTATCTCTGGAAACTGAATGATCCCATCCAGGGACGGCGGTGGCGCTAGGTAGATTCACCTATTGGCGTGCGAATTCTCCCGCCGCCGATCGATGCGGCGCAGGCTTTTTCTTATGCTCGACGCGTCAGTGGCCCATCGTATCGTTCCACTCGGGCAACAGTACGATGCAGTTCGGATTGAAGCCGTTCTCTATGAAGGTATCGATCGTATCGATGACGGTTCTTGACTGCAGGTCCACCACAGTGATCGAACCCTCGCTCATGCCTGGCAAATTGATAAACGAGTTTTGCACATAAGCGTAGCGCCCGTCTTTCGTATAGGCCACGTGATGCGCACCTTCGCCAGCTTCAAGCGTCTTGACAAGTGTTGCTTCGGTGGGGTCGTCACCGAGCTTAAAAAAGTGCATCCGGCCCGGGTTTGCCGTAGTGATATGCATTTCGCTGCCATCGTCGGTGAAGTAGATCTCGAGCGGAATGCCAACTTCTTCGGGCCCGAAATCGAAGGCCTCGGCAACGTCGAAGTCGTTCGTCTCTGCATTCCATTTGGCGGTCCAGAGTGTTCCGCCATACATGTTTGTGACATAGGCAACGGCGGGGTCGGATCCCGGTACGAAGAGTACCTCGACGGGCGCCTCGCCCGACGGCGATTCCTTGTTGGATACTTTGTGCCGGCTCAGGAACTCGCCCGTGCTGGCCTCGAATACGGCGATCTCCTCGCCCGCATCACCGAGGTCCGACGCTCGCACAGTGCTGCTGAGCAGCATGCGGTCGATATCCTCGTGAATCGCGATGCCGTGCGGGTAGGGCACCGGAGTCTTTATGGTATGCGTGTAAGTGTCATCGACCGCATTTCCGACGACGACGGCGTCCGACGCCATACAGGTCTCGTACCAGGTCTTGTTGTCCTCGGAAAACACGACGTCTTCGCCGACCAGGCAATCGGGTACGTCAATAACTTTGATGCGGTACGGGTTAGCCGTCATATCAATGACGCGAAGTTCCGGCTTGCCGAGCGCTGTCAGATAGATCTTCGTAGCATCTCGGTTGTAGAACACGTGATGTGCAACGAGATCCGGCGGCAGCGGCATATCCACCAGGATATTGCCGTAGTTGTCTGACTCGGGATCGACATCAATGATCGCGATGCCTTCTTTGCGGCCCTGGGTGCCGAAGGGCATCTTCAGGTCTTTTAACGAATCATTCGGTTTGGACTCGTAATTGAGCAGAGCGAGAATCTCGGCGTCGCTGCTGAACGGCATTAGCAATGCGCATGCGAGCAATAGCGCGGTCAGTTTGTTCATTGTTCCACCCCCCAATGGCAGGACTGCATGCTGTGCATATCCTATCCATAGTCTAGACTATAAGAACACCACCTGCTGACGGTGAAAGACATGGCTTTGCCGCTCGCACGATCTGCACGACTCATCGCAATCGCCGCGGTCTTGTCCGGCTTGGGCTCGGGCCCGGTCGGGGCGCAGCAGACAGAGGCCGCGGCAAACGAGCCAGCACGTATTCAGGTTCGAATCGAGAACCGCAAAGTCGTCGGGGACCAGGTCATACGCCTGACCCAGGGACAGCTCGTCGAGATCATCTGGACCACCGATGAGGCCGCGGAACTGCACATGCATGGCTACGACATCCGGGTCGAGATATCACCGGATGCCTCGGTAGCAATGCCGATTACGGCACATGCAACGGGCCGGTTTGCAGTAACCAGTCACGGCTTCGGCGGTGAGCACGGTCACGGACACGAGACTCTCGCATACATTGAAGTCCACCCGAAGTAAGTGATGCGGGCGAGCCGCGCAATTATTGGGCTCGTCGGCTACGCTCTGTCTGCAACAGCCCAGGCCCACGGCTTTGCGGAGCGTTACGATCTGCCCGTGCCGCTGCACCTCTACATTGCGGGATCGGCCGCAGCCGTCGCGTTTTCATTCGTAGTCGTCGCGTACTTTGTCCGCGGGGATCGAACCGTTGGGCATTACCCGACCTTCAATCTCCTGGGGACCGGCATCGGTCGTGTCATCGCGAGCCGGGCCGTTCGTACCGTCTTGCGTGTATTCGCAGTATTCATGCTCATGCTTGTCATCGTCGCCGGGCACATCGGGGACGCCGATCCGTTCAGGAACATCGCGCCGACCGTCGTCTGGGTCATCTGGTGGGTGGGACTCGCTTACGTGTCGGGTCTGCTGGGTGATCTCTGGGCCCTGTTGAATCCGTGGCGAACAGTATTCGAGGCAGCAGAATGGGTGGTGTCAAAGTTGCAACCCGGCAAACGGCTCGGATTGAACAGAGAGTATCCGGAAAGATTCGGGTCCTGGCCGGCCGCGGTACTTTTTGTCGGGTTCATCTGGGCCGAGCTGATATGGCCAGCGAGCGACACGCCGGCAAAATTGTCACAGATGGTGCTGACTTACAGCATCATCACGTGGTTTGGAATGCTGCTCTTCGGCAGCCGGGCCTGGCTGCGTCACGGTGAGGTGTTCGCGGTCTTGTTCGGCTTGCTCGCTCGCTTCGCGCCGACAGAGTACATAGCCGAGAGGCATGAATGGAACTTGCGCCCGTGGGCGGTCGGTCTGCTTCCCGACAAGCCGCTGTCGCTGTCGCTAACGGTGTTCGTTCTGCTGATGTTGTCGAGCGTGACCTTCGATGGCCTGCTCGCCACTCCGCTATGGGTAGAGATCGCAGAATGGATGCTGATGTCCGACCTGGTCCGTCCGGCGATCTTGTTATTGCAGGATGTAACCGGCAACGCGATTGCGGCCATCAGCACGATTGCGCTGATCGTGTTCCTGGTGCTATTCCAGCTGTTGTACGTGGCGTTCTGCGGACTCATGCACAGGTCACTGCCCGCAGCAGCCAGGGCAGACGTTTCAATCGGTGAGCTGGCCAGGCTATTCGTGCTCAGCCTGATCCCGATTGCGCTTGCATACCACCTTGCCCACTACCTGTCTTTCTTGCTGATCGTCGGGCAGTACATTATTCCCCTTGCCTCGGATCCATTCGGCTTTGGCTGGGACCTGTTCGGCACAAAAATCTATTTTCCCGACATCGGCATCGTTAACGCGAAATTCGTATGGATTACATCAGTCATTGCGATCGTTACCGGCCACATCATCGCCGTTTGGCTGGCCCATGTCGTCGCTCTACGCCGTTTCGGAGACAGCAAGACCGCATTGCGCAGCCAGATTCCGATGCTCTTCCTGATGGTGGCTTATACGATGCTCAGCCTGTGGATTTTGGCACAACCAGTCGTTGAAACGACCTGAGTCTGATGCGCTGTCAGGTCCCGGCACGGACTGTGTACGTAACATAAGTCCATAATTCCAGCCGAAAAACAGCGATGCGCGTAAATCGGTGTATGGTGTGAAAAACAACTATAAGAAATGGGCGTAAAAATAAGACCCAAAGGACGGGACCAAGATGACCCGACTGCTCGTAGGATTGGTGTCAGCCCTGTTGTTTCTTGGCGCCAACGCTGCCACCCCAACTGATTTCAGCGAACAAATCGCCGATCTGAAATCGCGAAACGTTCGTATAAAAACCGACCCGCACACCGGTGTGGTCCGCCTGATCGGCGCGTGGCCCCAGGCGCCCCTTATGGTGCCCTCGGTAAACGAAGCAACTCGCCCGGATTTCGCCGCCATGGAGGCCGTCAAACACTTCGGGCCGATGTTCGGACTCGCCCACCCGGAACAGGAGATGCGCCTGGCTGGCGAGAAAACCAAACCGCGTGGTGGCTCCAGCCATCGCTACCGTCAGCTCCACAAAGGAATACCCGTTCTCACAGGCGAGCTGTTGGTGAACCTGGACGAATATGGCCGCGTAGTTTCAATGAGCGGAGAGATCAGCAGTGACCTCGATGTTGACGCCGTTGCCGACATTGGTACGGGCGAAGCGCGCAGGCTGGCGCTGGAGACAATTACGAAGTGGTACAACTTGCGAAAACGGCCGCTCCAGGCCAGCGTGCCGGAGCTGTGGATCGTCGATCCGAAAATTCTGAAACCCGGCGACCGCGATGCGAGCCTTGCCTGGCGTATCGAGGTGACCGACAAGCAGGAACCTCACGGCATACGCGAGCTGCTTTACATCGATGCTAATACCGCTGGCATCACCCTGCACATCAACCTGATCGAGCCGGCGAAGAACCGCGCAACATACACTGCCAATAACACCAGCAGCCTGCCCGGTACGCTGGTCTGCGACGAGAGCGACCCCAACTGTGTGGCCGGAGACAGTGAATCTCGCAATGCCCATCAGTTTGCCGGTGACACCTACGATTTCTATTTTGCCGAACATGGTCGCGACAGCCTGGACGATGCCGGGCAGACCCTGACGTCCACGGTGAACTACAGTGATGGCCTCTGCCCGAATGCGTTCTGGAACGGTACGCAGATGGTTTACTGCACCGGGCTTGCAGTGGACGACGTGGTCGGTCACGAATTGACTCATGGCATCACCGAAAAGACTTCGGCGCTTCTGTACTACTACGAATCCGGTGCCATCAATGAATCATTGTCCGATGTCTGGGGCGAGTTCGTTGATCTCGGCAACAGCGCCGGCGACGATTCACCGGCCGCGCGCTGGCTGATCGGCGAAGACCTCACAAACACCATCGGTGTCATCCGTGACATGGCCGATCCCCCCGCGATGGGCGATCCGGACACGATGTCGAGTCCTTATTACTTCGCTTCCTCGGGCGACAACGGTGGCGTGCACACCAACAGCGGCATCAACAACAAGGCTGCCTACCTGATGACCGATGGCGACACCTTCAACGGCTACACGGTCATCGGTATGGGACCTGGCAAGGTCGCGGACATTTACTACGAGGCACAGACCAATCTGCTCACGTCCGGATCGGACTATGCGGATCTCCACGCGGCGCTGAACCAGGCTTGCCAGAACCTCGTAGGCGTAGACGGCATTACCAGTGTTGATTGCCTGAACGTCCAGGCCGCCGTGGATGCGGTGGAAATGGATACTGATCCACAGAACTTTCATCCGGAGGCTCCCGTTTGTATTGGCGGTGACCCGCCCGACGATCTCTTCTTCGATGATCTCGAAGACGGCTCCGACCAATGGAATCTCGTTAATGTCTCCGGCAGCCCGATCGCTGCGTGGATGCACGACTTCGGGTATTCGGCTTCCGGTGAGTTCATGCTCTGGGGCCGCGACAGTTTTGTCAGTACCGATGCGTCGGCAGAGTTGAACGTAGACGTACCCTTGCCTGCGAGCGAAAAGCCATACCTGCATTTCAGGCACTCCTTCGCCTTTGAAGCGTCGCTCAATTTCGAGACATTTGAGTTGGCCTATTGGGACGGCGGATTCGTCGAATACAGCACAGATGCCGGCGCGACCTGGAGTGATGCCGGGCCACTCATCGATGGTGGCCAGGATTACAACGCAACGATTTACAATAACCCGGAAAACCCCAACGCCGGGCGCGTGGCCTTCGGTGACGAAAGCCACGGTTATGTTTCCACGCGGATGGATCTCAGTACCCTGAAGGGCCAGAACGTCCGCTTCCGCTGGCATACCAGCACCGATGGCTCTGTCAGTGGACCGTTCGGCTGGGTCCTGGATGATGTCAGGGTATACACCTGCGCGAACGAGCCACCACCGCCTGCCGAGGTCGCATTCAGCGATGCGACTTATAGTGTCAGCGAAGCAGGTGTGGCAGCGACCATTACGGTCAGCCGCACGGGCGGTGCGAGTCACAGCTTCACCATCGACTACTCGACGGCCGATGGCAGTGCCGCCGCGGGCGCCGACTATACCGCCACGAATGGCACCTTGTTCTTCGCTGACGGCGAAGCCAGCCAGACTTTCAGCGTACCGGTTTTCGAGGATGGACTGATCGAAGGCGATGAGACCATCGTGCTGACGTTGAGTGGGGCAAGCGGTGCGATCCTGGGTGCAGTGCCTGAGGCACAGCTGACGATCACCGACAATGATAGCGGCAATGGTGTCTGGATCCACGACGACCTGCCTGCCGGCGCGTCGGCGGGCGGAAACTGGAACTGGGTGAGTACTGATCCGGCGCCGCACTCCGGTAGCTTTGCCCATCAGTCGACGCTGGCTGCCGGGTTCCACCAGCATTACTTCACCAATTCCGCAGCGCCATTGCAGGTGCAAGTGGGCGACACCTTGTATGCCTACATTTATCTCGATCCGGATAATCCCCCGCGCGAGGTGATGCTGTCGTGGTACGCGGGCGGCGGTTGGGATCACAACGCTTACTGGGGCGAGGACCTGATCAACGTCGGAATCAATGGCACCAATAGTCGACGCTACATGGGACCACTGCCC
>Ga0209578_10000322_pt1 | contig 68645 bp, 64 predicted proteins | sample tdAd472_FD_187127 | JGI IMG/M metagenome (GOLD analysis project Ga0209578, IMG submission 187127) | Marine sediment microbial communities from the Atlantic coast under amendment with organic carbon and nitrate - tdAd47.2 (SPAdes)... | ecosystem: Environmental > Aquatic > Marine > Coastal >...
TTGATTCCGCACCCGCGAAGGTCTAGAACTCGCCTCCTTCCTATTGGCGCGGGGTGGAGCAGTCCGGTAGCTCGTCAGGCTCATAACCTGAAGGTCGTAGGTTCAAATCCTACCCCCGCAACCAATTCTTTTCCCATAAAATCAATGGCTTAGTTTTTTGCTGTTTTTCGCGATTGTCACTGCAGTCACATGGAAGCTGCATGGAAGTTGCACACGGTTTATTCGGCTTCGTGAAACGAAAAAGGGCAGCCCGACGAACCAGGCTGCCCCTTGGTGTGAATGCTATGTCGGTGATCTACATCTCTAGGGCGAGTTCGAGGAACACTGAGGTGCCGTCGAACTCATCAATGAAGTTATCACCGCCGAACACGGTAACACCCCCAGCGCTATGTGTTTGAACGCCTGCGCCGATCTGCATGCCGGGCCCGAATGCATAGGTGAAGCCCCCGATCCAGCTTTCGGATTCATTAGTAAAGGGGATAAAAAAAGAGGCCCCGCTGTCAAATTCCCTCTTCCCGTAGGCCAAATTAAAGGCCCAAGGGCCGTCCTCATAGGATGCGCCCGCATCCCAGTCAGTCAGTTCGAAAGTGCTAACTCCGGAAGTGTTGCTGTCCTTGTACGATCCACCAAGCGTAAAGCCGCCGAGGCTGATGTTCGCGCCCAGGGTCCATTCGGACGGCTCTTCCGCAGAGCTTTGGCTTTCGCCCTGGCCGTAGCCGCCGGAGAAGGCAAAGCCCACATTGTTTACATCCACTTCCCAGGACGCCGAAGCTTCCCAGTAGTTGCGCGCGAACTCCTCAAACACACAACCCGAATAGCCCGTGTCGTTCTTGCACGGGTTCGGCGTGTAGCTGACACCGATTTGGAAACCGTTCATGGACGGCGTGAAGTAAGAGATCTTGATGTCGTCGCCGGTGAAATCACCCACCGTGTTGGCCCGGTTGCGAAAGGGAATCGGATCGAACGGATCAAGGTCGAGGTCAACATCCATGTGACTATGGCCCACAAAAATCGATGGCGCCGTTACAGCCATTTGGTCCATCACGCCATCGTTTTGACCGAACTGAACGCGGCCGAAACCACCATCGGCTTGGATGTAAACCTCGTCGATATCGGCATCGTCTTCGAGCTCAAGTTCGGCCTTGAAGGAAATCTCAAGGCCGTTGTCCAGCGTGGCAGAGCCACGGAAGTGAATTTCCGAGTCCGAGCCGAAATTGATCTCGTTGCCGCCGTCACCGGTTTGGGTGACGACTGAGTTTCCAGTGGCGATCTCGATTCTGCGCTGACCATAGTCGCTATCTGTATAGGCAACGCCGCCCACGAAATAGCCGCGCACGTCGAGCTGAATCCGCTCCGCCGAGAGCGCCGGTGCGGCGAATACCGTAGCTGCCACAAGTGCAGACGTGTTCAACAAAAACTTGCTCATAGGATCCCTCTTTCACGAGACAATATGGGCGGGCCGCATTGGCACCCTCTTTTCATCCCCTAATTGATTCATAAACATTTGAAAAACAAGGGGAAAATTAGTCAGCGTACCGGTTGTTTGGGGGGGTGTAACGTTGACGCAACAGGAATTGCGCCTGAGGACAGAAGCGCACCGGTGGTAGCGCCGTCAATAAGGGCCGATTTCAGAGACATAGCTCCTTATGCCCACAAATGATCCATCCGGGAAGGAAACAGCCAATTGGCCCTGAGAGCCACTGAGTCGTGTCCATCAGCTCTCGCAGCAATCGGATCAAGGCAATGCAGTCGCCGTAGACTTGGCCCTTCAACGCGGACGAAATCGCCTGCAAAGTTGTACGATTGGGCTCAGCTTTCCGCTCGGCGGGCTTTAGGGTATTGAAAGGCCCCCTTGCAGGCGCGGGACATCGGGGCATGTGTCGATGCTGGGAGAGGGCCGAATGGAATCCCGAGAATATATGGAAGTCATCAGGAGCAAGCGGTAAAGTCAGCACACGGCGTAGTTCAGCTAAGTCATTGGAATTGCTGGAGTTCGTTCAAAAGCGACCGCCACACTCATAACCTGAAGGTCGCAGGTTCAAATCCTGCCCCCGCAACCAATTTTCCGCATACAGATCAATGGCTTAAGTTTTGACAGTTTTTCCGACTGGCATTGCAGTCGCATGGAAGCTGCATCGAAGTTGCGGTCGGCTCAGTCGCTGTTGCTGAGCCACTCGTCGCACTCGGGCCCAGAGCGCGGCAATCCTACGGTGGCACCGTTGGCGCGGCGGATTGCGGCAAGTTCCGGTAGGCCGGGCAGTTCCCAAATGGCGTGGTAATCGGGCTGGCAGTAGAGCCCACCGATGCCGCTCGGCGGAAATCCGACCATGACGCCAATAAACCAGTTCGTAGAATGTTCGGCATCTCTGAGCAATCCCTGCGCGGCACGTTCGTACTCACCTAGAAGCGCATCAAGTATCGCCACGTCTGAGATCTGGATTGTCTCTTGTTCAATCAATTCGGCAAGCCAAGGTCTTGCAGCTTGAATCGCCTCCTCATCGCCGCGCATTGCTTGCACCATGAGGCCATAAAACTCGACAAGTTGGCGCTCGGATACCGAAGGGTTAGGACCGGCTAATATAGCTTGGCCCAAGCGCCCCACCACCCGCTCCAATGCATCTGGGTCGCGGTCGACGAGCGCGAAATCGAACTCGGCATCGGCAATCAACAGGTCGTCATTTCGCATTGTACTCAAAATGCGCCGCGCTTCGGTCGTACGTCCCAAATAGTAGAGCCGCTCAGCGGCGTTGCGCCGAATCGTCGGATTCAGAGGGTCCAGGGCCATGGCGCGGCGCAAGGAAGAGGTCACACGCTCGGTATCGCCGAACGGAAATGTGACAATTGCATCTGTGTAGTGAGCATAGGCGTCGTTGGGGGCAAGCTCCAAGGCACGGGTCAGTAGCTCGTCGACCATGGCCCAATCCTTTGAAACGAAACTGTGCCAATAAGCGAGGCTCACAAGCGCCTCTGCGTTGACGGGGTCGAGCGCGAGCGCACGATCGGCGGCCATCCGGCCTCTTTCCCAATGAGTATCCGGGTCCGATGCGCCAGCCTGTCTCCATCCTGTGTACATTACAGCTCTGGCCAGCCCTGCCCAGGCTGCGGTGAAATCGGGATCAATATCCGCTGCTGTTTGAAAGGCGATAATGGCCGCCTGGCGATTAGCGAGGATTTGGCGTTCCGCGAACAAATACCGTCCCCGCAGATATTGTTCGTACGCCGCGGGATTGGCGGTATGGACATTCTCCCGCGCCATCGCACCCACCCCTAGGCGCACAGTCAAAACCTGCGCAAGGTGATGCACGATATCGTCTTGCACCTCCAATATGTCAGCAAACGGACGATCGTAATTGCCTGACCAGACGTGATAGCCATCGGACACGCGGATCAATTGGGCCGTGATACGAAGCTGATCTTGCGAGCGCCGCACCGACCCTTCAAGAACGTGGCTAACACTCAGTGCTTCGCCGATGGCGCGAATGTCTTCGGCTTGGTCGCGAAACGCAAAGGACGATGTGCGCCCCGCCACCATCAAGTCGGGGAACTGCGCAAGAACGTTTAAGAGTTCCTCGGCGAGCCCATCGCCCAACACCACATCTTCGGATGCCTCGCTAATGGCCACAAAGGGCAAAACGGCGATGGACTGGCCGGTCATGCGTTCCTCAGCGACCACCTGCACCTGCGCGGGGGCCGAGACTTGCTGCCAAATGATTGCACCGACTACGGCTATTAGCCCCAAGACCAATACGGCGTCGGCAGGCCGAAACGGCTTCAATCGCTCGCTTTCCGCTCGAGGGCCGGTGCGCTTGGGGCCTTCAGGTGTGAGTTCAAAAGCCCAGGCGATGATCAAGGCAATGGGAAATCCCGCTACTACCAGCATCAAGACGAACGTCGACGTCCAACCTGGCATCGCCGTTGTTGAGGCGATCAGCGCTACCACCTGCATCACCACCCACCCCGAAATCAGGTAGGCGGCGGCGACGCGGAATACGCTTCTGCGGCGTAGTTCTGCGAGAAAATCCAAGGAATCCTCCCTTTGGCTGGTCAGGAGAATAGCAGAATTTGGGAGGGGAGGAAGGGTCGTTTAGACCCCGAAACTAATTTTCGCCATAAAGATCAGTAAGTTAGGGTTGGAGCCAACTTGCATCTGACGCTGCAGTCGCGTGGAAGCCACAGAGCGATTGTACGAAGTATCACAGGCACAGGGCCACGAAACTGGAGCAGATCTACGGGTATTCTATGTTGCTACGGGCGTTTTTGACTTATTCCACACCCGATGGTTTGCTGCGCTTTGTGCCGCTCACACACGGCGGCCCCGCAACGAGGGAGGGGTCAAATGCGTATTCCAATAGCTATAGTTTTGCCACTAATTCTTGGGCTTGTCGCATGCGGCGAGCAGCCCGCCAATCAATCTGAAGTTGCCGCGGCTTCAGCACTTGAAGCATCTCAACAACAAGAAGAAGCGCAAGGACCAACCGAGACCGAGCGCCTGTACGCATTCTTTCAGGACTCCTTCGACGATGAGATGGATCGCCTGGTTCTTTACGCCGCATTCATGGATGGCCGCAGCGGTTACACTGGCTGGGGTGACGTTTCAGACAATGCTTATTATCGCGAACCGGGGCGTATTGCTGAGGAAGAGCTCGGGACCTTGCGGGGTGATTTTGATTTCGACGAACTCACGCCTCAAGCACAGGTCAGCTACTTGATTTTTGAGCACCGCAACGAGGCGCGCATGCGTACTGCAGAAGTTGCCGACCATATTTATGGCGACGAGCAGATCGGTAATTTTTGGGGTTTCATGGTCACCGTCCTGACGACTATGCATCCGATTGAAACGCTGGACGATGCAGAAGCCTATGTCTCGCGGCTCAATGATATGGAACGCGCGCTGGGGCAAAGGGTGGATAGCGCTCGCCTAGACATTGAGCGCGGGATGCTGGCACCGGCTTATGTTTATCCGCTGATGCTCCAGCAAATAGATACCATATTGACAGGCGCCCCGTTCGAAGACGGCGAAGATTCGGTGTTGCTTAGTTCATTCCGCGAGCGGATAGAGTCACTTGAGCTTGACCTTGCAGCGAAAGACCGGCTGTTGAGCGAGGCCGTGGCAGCACTGGAGGGTCCAGTCACGCGGGGGTTTGCAGAACTGACTGCCATATATGAAGAAGCAAGCGCACAAGCAACCGAGACCCATGGTGTTTGGGCCCTTCCCGATGGTGAACGCTACTATCGGGAACAGATCAACTATCAGGCGCAGACCGAAATGACGGCGGATGAAATCCATGAGTTCGGTTTGGCAGAAGTGGCGCGCATCCAAGGTGAAATGCGGGCAATCATTGCGCAGCTAGGATTTGAGGGGTCGATACAAGACTTTTTCGAGCACCTGCATACCGACCCGGAAAATCATTATCCCGACACAGATGAGGGCCGGGCCCAGTTGATAGCCGACGCGGAGCTCATGACCGCAAGGGTTTTGGCCACGGCTCCGCAATATTTTGACAGGCTGCCCGAAGCAGATGTGGAAGTACGTCGCGTTCCAAGCTTCAGAGAAGATGGCGATGCCAAAGCTCGCTATTTCCCACCCAGTGTGGATGGGACGCGGCCGGGTATCTATTGGGTAAACTTGGGTGACATGGACAAGTGGCAAAAACACACTTTGGCGACCTTGTCGTTTCATGAAGCCGTACCGGGCCACCATTTTCAATCGGCAATATCTTGGGAATTGATCGGTGTCCCGGACTTTCAGAGGTTCATGGGAGAGAACACCGCCTATAGCGAAGGGTGGGGGCTTTATGCCGAACGGCTTGCCGGTGAAATGGGAATGCACGACACACTCTATTCCGAGTTCGGCCGGCTAGTTTATGAGATTTGGCGGGACGTGCGGCTTGTGGTCGATACCGGCATTCATCATCGCCGGTGGACGCATGAGCAGGCCCTTACTTACATGATGGAGAACACAGGGCTGCCGGAAGAAGAAGTCCGTGCCGAGATTAACCGTTATTTCGTCTGGCCAGGTCAGGCTCTTGCTTACCGCCTCGGCATGGAGCGCATCCTCAGTTTGCGCGCTGAGGCGGGCGAGGCTCTGGGAGATGAATTCGACATCCGCGAGTTCCACAATGTGGTGCTCGGCAACGGTGCGGTTCCGATGCCCGTTCTCGACTTGATGGTTGAGCAATACATCCAGGAGCAGCTGGCGGAGTGAAGTGAATTTGGCTAAGACGGAGAATCTTATGGACACTCGACTTCGAGAATTTCTCAAACTTATTCCAGAACCAGCAAAGGAATTTGCTGTAAGCGCGGCGGCCAACCCGCTTCGGGAGAAATCAGAACTCGCGGCCGAAATTGAAAATTATGTACATCGAATTGATGAAGTTGCTCGGCGAAAGCATGATTTGGATGTGAACCTATCAGAGGCGATCGCTCAAACTTGCCTGACACTGCTGGATGAAGATTGGGATCGGGTTGGAGAAATCGACAAAAAGCTAATTCAGATTGGTTGTTGCTATTTTATAGACGAAGGAGATGCAGAGGGCGATCTGGAATCCGTATTTGGATTCGATGATGATGCCGAACTCCTCAACGCCGTTCTTGATTTGATTGCTCGACCCGAACTAAAGATTATCGTGTGAATTATTGCCTATCCTACCACGGGTCGGACCGCCACACTCATAACCTGAAGGTCGTAGGTTCAAATCCTACCCCCGCAACCAAATTTCCGTATAAAGATCAATGGCTTAGAATTTGGTAGTTTTTCCGGCTGGCACTGCAGTCGCATGGAAGCTGCAAGGAAGTTGTGGCCAGGTTGGGGGCAAATAATTCAGCCCTCCGCGTGCCCTTGATTCAAGAGGCTAGTTCGTTCTAGTCGGATAGCACGAACCCATGCATCCAATTCGCCGTCTTGTGGCATCACCTATCGAGACACGAAAAGCTAGATTGTTGAGGGATACATGATCAGATTTTTTCGAACTGCCATGGTGACCATCGCTGTAATGTCGACCATGTTCGGTCAGGCATTAGCGGAAACTTGGCACGTTACCTTTAATGTGGGCAGCTACGGCCCCACTGAAGTGATTGCAGACCTTGACCGCGATGGTGATGCAATTGCCTTCCGGTCGCCCGGATTTGATCTTGATTTTGCCTGTGAGAGTGACACCTGCACCGCCACCACAGGCGGTGGGAACACGGTCACACTCAATTTTACCGAGGGCGGTCTCAGCGGGAATGTGACTGCGGGCGGTTTGGCTGGCGACATCGAGGGGTTAGTCACAGATCAGTCAATAGATGAGCCGGTACGCGACTATGTCTCTATCGGAGAGGAAATCATCGTCCTGTTGCAGCAAAATGCATTCAGCCGCGCCAGCACAGAAACGCCTGAATTTATTGCATTCACTGCCAGCTTCCGACAAAGGGCTGCTACGGCTCATAACGATATCGAGTTCGCCCATGCCATGCGAGAGGAATGGAGCAACGCCCATCCGTTTTCCCACGTGGATTTAGTGAGGGCGCGAATGCCCGTCGCCGCAATGGTCGAATATCTCGATGGCATGCGTCTTGGCTTTGAAGTTGCGCGGTTGGAATGGCAGGACGAGATTGCGGTACTTACCGTCGATAGCATGATGGGCAACGATACGATCGAACAGATCGAGGCGGCCTATGATGAGATTGCTGTCCGGGGCGCCCGAGGTTTGATCATTGATTTGCGGGCCAATGGCGGTGGCGCTTTTGCCGTCAAGCCCTTGGTGGAACATGTCATCGATGAACCCATCGATGCAGGCTATTTCGTATCGCGTCAGTGGACGGAAAACAATGATGGTCTTCCAAACGCAGGCGACGTTGAAAGCCAGACTCCGTGGACGGGTTGGTCAATCCGTACCTTTTGGGCGGATGTGTTGAGCCGCGGCGTTGTACGGATACGAATGACGCCAGACGCCAACAATTTTGATGGCCCTGTCATCGTGCTTGCCTCGGAAAGCACAGCCAGCGCCGCCGAAATGGCAGTGGATGCTCTCAAGGCATCCGGCGTTGCCGTTATCGTGGGAGAACAAACCGAAGGCGCCATGCTATCTCAAACCATGTTTGATGTGACGGGCGGCTATCAGTTGTCCTTGCCCATCGCGGATTACTATTCCTCCACTCATGGCCGGATCGAAGGAGTGGGCGTGACCCCGGATGTAATCACCTCAGCGGAAGAGGCAATGGACGTGGCCTTGGCTATGCTGGCTGAGTAGCATCAACCCAGTAGAAATAGTTAGAGGGTAAAGGGTTCTGGCATATGATTGGGGTGACTCTAGCTTGATCTCGGATCAGCGGAAGGTTTGGTGCAGTAGCGAGCAAAGAAGGACCAAATCCTACCGCCGCAACCAATTTTCCGCATACAGATCAATGGTTTAGTTTTCGGAGCTTTTCACAGCTGCCACTGCAGTCGCATGGAAGCTGCAGGCAAGTTGCGCATGGGTTTGGGATGAAGCCGGGCCGATTGAAAGCATCGGTGCTTGTAAGCCTAATCCTGCATGCCGGGCGTGATTGAGATTGAAACCTCAGACCTGAAACGGATCTGACTAGGAACGCACCGGTATCCAGCTTCTATCATGCCGGCAATTTGGCACTCTTCGCGGGTAAGGAGCAGATAGTCGAGTCCGGCTTCAAGAAAGCACGTTATGCTAGCGGCCTCGACATCCGCGTTGCTTGCCAATGGCACCACCACCACTTCTATTATACCTTCATGAGCACCATGCTCGATTGGTATTGATGCTATTCCATCCGCGACTATTCGCATATCGGAAGAGCGAGCAAGGCAGCGCACAAGTGCGGACGTATCTTCAGGCCAAGTATCGATCAAAATGGGTACGCGCACGTGAAAGTCCCTGGCACTTGCAGGGCTACACAGGTATGCGCTCGATGCAATTATCAACGCGAGCGCAGCTAATGAGTGGCGTTTCATGTTTCATCTCCAAAAGTGAGTTGGGTCATTCCTCGCTCTCTCCGGTAGATGTTTCATGAACTTCTTGACTGACGGTACCATCTACCTGCGCACCCCTCGGACCGCAAAGCAGCGGTCTTTCGTACGGATTGATCTCCTCCTGCTGGCATTCTTCAAAACTCTTAACGGCGAGGAAGTTTTCGCCGTCCAAGGTCAACGAGCAAACAACGCGCTCAACATCGTCTGGGTACGCCCCTGGAAGTTCTGTCAATTCAATGTCAACTACCGCATCTATGCTGAGCTCGGGTTCAGTGAATGAACGCGAACCAACGCCTAGGATTACGAGCTCTCCGGACGTCGGATCTTGCATTGAGGCGGAGCACAAAACCATCGGTTCCGCTCCTTCTGGTAGATTTCTATAATCAACTCCAACCCACACGGTCACGTCCTGTGCGATACTTGCGCTTGGTATAACGCCAAGAGCCAAACCCATCAGCACAATGATCCATCTCTTGGATAATCTAGTCAGAACACGCATTACTCGACCTCCCTTGTGTGGTCTTGGATTGGCCCCCGATAGGACAGATTTATTGGCTCATTTGGGGCCGCGCAGACCGCCAGATGATGCGGGGGAAACATGTCCAATTCCATGGTGGCAAAACAGGAAAGCATTGGCGATGCGCCTTCCGGCAGGGTTGATATTGTACCGGCACGCGAACTGTTAAGTCGCCGGCAATGGCGCCCTGCGACGTGAGATTGAATTGCGCGATGACGACGAATAATATCGTGAATTGGTTCATTCCTCAATCTCTCTCAAGTGAGAATTGATTTCACCATCGGAATAAGTCACGGCTGGCTGGCCGTAGGCGCCACAAACACCAGGTGCGTCTGTGGGGATAAATCCGTTCTCCTCGCCGTCGGCGAAGCATTGATCCCATGATGAAGCCGGGTCCAGTTCGCAAGAAAAAAGCTCGGCGTGTTCCAAGACTTGCCCTGCATTCACTGTGATTGGGATAACGACCTCGCCTGAGTAATCTTCTGTGAATCTCTGCCGGCCAGTTCCGACCTCAATGTACCAAATTCCTGTAGTCCCGCTTTCATTGATCACATCCTCAATGTCATATCCAACATCGCATTGGACATCGATCGGGTATTCCTCGGTTATATTTGTGAGGTCGACGATTACGTGCACATGCATCTCTTGTGCTGAGATTTGGGTTGCGCTAGCGCAGAAAGCACTAGCGGCAATTAGAACTGCTCTTGATCGCGCCTTCAAACCATATCTCCGATGTCTCTCATTAGTTTGCCCGCCCCATTTCAACGTGTCCTAACCAACCCATCTCGGAGCGCAGCGTAAAAGCGCCGCGTATTTTGATCGAATTGATATTGGAAAGTACCTGGCGAATCTCACCTTCGGTCGCGTGTCGAGACGTACCGTCAACGTTCCATAATCCCGATTGGTCAAGATTGAAACAGTAGCTACTCCACTCCGTGCCCGGAGAATATGCCGCTGCTGAAAGCGTTATTCCGGATCCTTCAATGTAGATGACGGGAACCAAGTTGAAATCCGCATCGTCGAGACGGGATTCCGAAACTCTTAGGTTAAATGAAATATAGGCGCCAAAGTTCTCAGATTTATCACCAAGAAATTCATTGGGAGCGACCCAGAACCACATTGAATCACTATTTGTGTCTCCGGCAGCAATTCCATCCTCGGAATAGATCGGCTCTGCGCCACCGTCGAGATCCCACCTGCTTCCACTACCAGGAATGAAGTTGGAGGAAATTTCTGGCCAAGCCTGACCGCAAGTGGTCTGTCGTGTGAACTGCAAGGCTTCTGGTACTTGCACGTGGAGATTTAACGGACCTAGGCGGGTGAAGACCAGCGTCTGCGGAACCTGGACTCGGGTGGGAGAGGTGGTGCCATCAAAAACCAGAGAATCCGAAAAATCGATAAAACGCGTTTCGCTTTCGCGTCCTAAAAATTCTAGTGGGTCATTAATCCGAACGGTTATTGGTTCGCGGGCAATTCCAAAGTATTCCAATGTCTCTTCCACGACCACTGTCTCAGTCTCTCTCGGCGGAGCGATATACTCCAGCGGTTCTTCGATGACTACCGTAGCCCCTCCGCGGTCCGCATGAACATGTTCAAGTCGCAACGGCATATTGATTGTTTCAGTCACTTGGTCGAGAAAATGCTCCAGGGGCTCCTCAAATTCGACCACGAGGGGCTCCTCGGGCTCCTTAGGCAAGAGGACTAAATAGACATCGCTGATATAGGCGACCCCGCCATAGTCGAGCGCAGAGGCTCCAAAATTTAATGGGACGTCCTTGGGCAGATAGGGGGCAAGGTCAACATCCGTAGGCTGACAATTGAAGCATGAACTGTTCACAACAATGGGAGTGGCGACGGTCATTTGAACAGGCTCCATATTCCCGATTAGGAGCGGCCGAAGACCGTCAAACTCTAGAACAATGAAATTATCAATGCGAAAGGACGAGGTGCCTGTCGGATCGCCCGACAACACAGCGCGATAGTTCCGAGGAATTGTGATGCGCCCCTCGACGAACGGAGCAAAGTGATAGGGCACCCGATCCCAGCGCTCAGTTTGCATCTGAAATCTGCTGTCGGTATTGGCACGGAATTCACTGGAATCAGTCTGTGGTACAGCTTCGAACAGCTGGATAGAAATCGGTTGGCGGGTATCAACGTCGCCCTCTTGCGCCCACGTGACCGTCGCGCATAACGCGATTTGCGAGCCTACAACAAATATAAGGCGCAAGACTTTCATGACCAATTCTCGTCAATGTCGAGTTGACGCACTCTAACTTGGGATCTAGGTCGCCGCATACCCAAAAATCAAACTGCGGCACCGTGATCGGCAATGGCCACCGCCTGTTTGAGTTTTCGACCAATTTTGGAGGTGTGATGGATCCGCCAGTGGCATAGGCATTTCCCGCCGGACCCTTTTTGTACGTATTTCATTCGACCGCACTAACGCTCAATGCTTCCGCGATGACAAGATGCGTTTTCTTTCCGTCGGCCCAATCGCTGTCTTCGATAATCGCTAACGAAATCAAATCACGGTCTTTGTGATCCACATTAGTAGCAATCCTTCCCAACAATTCATCGCTTGCAATTTCAAACGTAACGCAATCCATGTATGCGGGAATTGCCATGTACACAACGCCACCAAACACAATTTCAATGTCGGACCATTTGGACGTGTCACGACCTCCTCGGAGGATGAGCCGCTCACCAGAATATTCGTGGATCATGAAATCATGTGGTCCACCCCTATTAAGATGCTCAAGAAACTCCAACGTAATGGGAAAACGCGCCTCAACCAAATGCATCTCCATCAATACTTTCGGTAGTCCGTTATAGCACATCTCGAGAGAGGATGGCCCCCGGCCGTCCTTTCGAGCGAGTAGTTTCCTATCGGGTGAGGCGGATGTCGCAATGAGGTTGCATCAAAGCTCCACGGAATCCTCGGCATTGGACTGCAAAGGGCGGTAATCAGCGGTAGGCACAGTAAAGTCAATATGCAGCATAGTTCAGCCAAGCCCTTGGTATTGCTGGAGTTCGTTCAAAAATGACCGCCACACTCATAACCTGAAGGTCGCAGGTTCAAATCCTGCCCCCGCAACCAATTTTCCGTATAAAGATCAGTGAGTTAGAATTTGGCAGTTTTCGCAACTGCCGCTGCAGTCGCATGGAAGCTGCATGGAAGTTGCGGTCGGCTCAGTCGCTGTTGCTGAGCCACTCATCGCACTCGGGCCCAGAGCGCGGCAATCCTACGGTGGCACCGTTGGCGCGGTGAAGTCAGCATGCTGTATAGTTCGACTAAGCCATTGGTATTTCTTGAGTTCGTTCGAAAGTGATCACCACACTCACAATCAGCGGTCCGGAGTCTGATGCAGATCTGCGGGTGTTCCGTGTTGCTACGGGTGTCCCCAACAGAAACTCTATCCGTGCAAGATTTGCAGGACTTGCAGCATGATGTTGCGTGATGGCCAGGCTCTCATCGGCGTGCACACCGAAGATCTGCCCCTACCAAAAACCCTATCCGGTCAAAATACGGCTTATACCTTCGCCAATCAGCACATCACTACCAATGTGTAGTATCGGTGGCATCGAGCCCCCGCAACCAATATTCCGCATACAGATCAATGGGTTAGGTTAGTGACGCGCGCCCTTGGACCGCGCCACTCAATCAACTATTCGGCCTTTTGCTTTGAAGTAGATCTGAAAGATCTTCACTTGCGAGATGAGAGAGAAGAGATACAGAGGCGTCATAATGGCCAATTGGGATGGTTCTGCCACAGTGTTGAGCATCTTGAGCATGTTAAGCGCCGCGCCGAGCAAGCCCACTCCCCAAAGCCAAGGCATTACCAATCTAATATTGAGTGATTTGAATCGGGAGTAGACTAAAATCCAAACAGATAGCCAAACCGCAATTTGAATGGGAGCCTCTGTCAACAAGAACCACAAGGCGCTCTGATCTGCAATCGTCGGTCCAAATGCAAGCTCGAGTGCAACAGGGATCGCCATATTCAATATGGTCAAGAGACCAAGAGTGGCTAGGGAGGCAATGGTCCAAGCCAGAATATATCTGCCCGCACCATGTACTGTCTCTTCGTCTATTGGTGTCATTGCTTCTTCTTCCACACGGTCACCGTTTCACTCAACCCTCTTTGCTGCGCGTCGGTTCAAGAGGTAAATCGCGGCACTGCCCCAGGCGGTGAAAACAACTGACGAGGTGAGGAAGCGTATGTAGGTCTCCATCCCTGGGTCCAGTAGGGCATCCACATTCCCTGCTGCTGAAATTGCCGCTATATCGAAAACCACATGGCAGATGACAACGCTCCAGATGGATCCGGCACGTTCACGAATTGCCGCAAAGATCATTCCAAAGGAAGCTGCAGAAAGCCCATAGACCGCTGCAATTCCCCACCCGAAATCTCCAAAGCCCGCGGGGATCGTATGGGCAAGCCCAAATAGGAGTGAGGTTATGATCGCCCGCCGCCACAGGCTCGCTTCCTCCAGTGCCTTCCACAGGATGCCGCGGAAAAGCGTTTCCTCCGTGAAGGCGATAAAGAAAATGGCGACGACCCATCCGGCAATTTCAAACGGCGCGAGGCTTGCCCGACCAGGTTCCAGAAGCGAAAACACTCCCAGGGCCAAAAGCGGCAAGCCAATCAAATAAGATGCAAGGCCAATTCCCGGGCCATAGCCAACAGCCCTAAACGCCTTAAGCCGCCATAGCGCCAAAGCAATTACGGCAGCCAGAATACCTTTGTTGATGATGTAGTTGCCATAATCCGTCACGGGCTCAATCAAATCGATTACAGGTTTTGCCAAACCGACCGACCAGGCGATCATGAAAGCGAAAAGGACAAGGAACAACAGCATAAAATTTCGGTGGGACATGGGACTCTCATTTGTGAATACATATTCTCACTTGACATGAGATATATGAATGAATATTCACAAGTCAACCCTCTTTTCAAGGAAAGTGATTGGCCGTGCACCCCGATATCATCGAACCAACCCACAAAAAGGGCCGTGAGAGCCAAGAACGTATTGTCAGAGCAACGCTTGCCCTTATTGAAAAAAACCCTTTTGACCAGCTGACCATTGCGGAAATCATGGAAGAGGCCGGCATGGCGGTTGGCACATTTTATAGGCGGTTCAAGACAAAAGAGAGTGTGCTGCCCTTTGTGTTCAATGCTTATAACGATCTGTTCGAAAACTGGGCCTCGGGGTTTAAGGGGATGGAACCCGCCAGTCGTGAAGAAGCAATGGAACTGATTGTTCGCCGGACAGCGCAGCTTTTCTCAAAGCATGCGGGCCTCATTCGCACGGTTCATCTATACAACAGATTGCATCCGGGAATGAGCAGCACCCAACCCACCCGCAGTGAGCTTTCTTGGCTTATGGGCGCGTTGCTGGCAAAAGACAGTGATAATCCGACTAAAGATGATCTGGTTAGGGGGAGAATGGCTGTTCTAACAATGGTCAGCACCATGACAGAACATTTCTTGTATCGCGAATACTCGCCCGCGGTCACCGCAAAGCTTCGGAACCGGGATGTTCAGGATCTTTTGACAAAAATGTTTATGGCACTCGCGGCATAGGCGCATGACCTGAAGGTCGTTGGTTAACTGTTACCCCCGCAACACCCCAAGCTCGACAAACCTGCAGTTAAAGAGGTCACAGCATTGGTACAACATAAAGCCCAATTTTTTTGTAGCAATGAATTGTAGGGTAATCTAATCTTTGCAGGTACAGCGGGTTCAAAACAACTCGGAAGTTGATTGAGATGATTGGGGATAGTTCAGATGGCTGACAAAAAACAACTTAACCGCAGATCATTTTTGGGACGGGTCTCGGGCTTTGCAATTGCAGCAGGGGCTGTCGGTGCGATTTCAACAACCGCGCGCGCGGCAACAGATTCAGATGTTACCCGGACTGGCGATCCTGTAGGCGGGGGCACAGATTCAGACACTGGGAGTTATGCAGACCCAGCAGGCCGCGGTACAGATTCAGATGTCGGCACCACTGGAGATCCCGCCAACCGGGGAACGGGCGGTGTCACTGATGCAGACACGGGCAGTTATGCAGACCCTGTTGGTCGCGGCCGCGGTGGTAGTTCTGATCCTGCAGGCGGCGGCACAGATTCGGATTCAGGCAGCTATGCGGACCGTGCAGGTCGCGGCACAGATTCAGACTAGACGCTGCTTTTGGTCCTAAACTTCTACTGGAATAGGGCGACAAGATCTGACGTTAGTCAGCCTAATGCCTAATTCATTGGTAAGGAACAGTTAGATAAGTGACGCGCCCCCTTTGGCGCGCGCCACTGTAATTCTATGAAAGCTTAAGGCTAGTTGCGCTGCGGCTAACTACCTTCGAACTTGAACGAGACTTTGATTTTCGCGCGGTAGGCTTCGATGGCGCCGTCTTTGATCTGCAAATCAAGTTCCGACACTTCCGCAATTCTGAGTTCACGAAGGCTCTCACCGGCGCGCGCGATGGCGGCGGCGGCAGCCTTTTCCCAGCTCTCACTGCTGGTGCCAACAAGTTCGATAATTTTGTAGACGCTCTCGCCCATGGTCTTATCCTTTCAGAGTTGGTGTGCAACCGGACCCGCCAAAGGTACGCAGAGATAAGATCCGCTATGAAGAATATTGTGACATCAATCACCTGGGCGTTGTAGCTAATTCGCGGAGGTCCCGCCCGATAAGGCACAAGTTGATTGCGACAGCGAATGAAACAATCGCCACCCTCATAACCTATTTTCCGCATAAAGAACAATGAGTTAGGTTGATTGACCGCTCATGAATAGATGACATCGACGTTGAGCTCTGGCTCACCGTCACTGAGGAAATTAAAGATGCTTTTGGGCTCAAACAGCATTGGCAGCGTCGCCATGCCGGAATGATCTACCTTCCCCGCGCAAATTTGTTCAGCTGTATAAACGCAAGCACCAACCGTTGTATCGATCATGTTTGATGTGGATGCCCAGGCCTTGGGTGAATATACCCGCGCTGTCGCGGGGCGATCGTTTTTTGTGCCTTTGGCTTCGGCCCAAAAGTGAATGCGCGGCGGCGTTACCTCATTCAGCTTTGAAATCTCAAGGATTTCTTTCAAGGGTTCGGAAAAGCTTTTCTCGCCCCGTGCGACGGCGCCCGCCTGGTTCAATAGAACATCATGAGCGGTGATGGGCCAAAGCCCATACCATATCGTCGCGTTCTGCACTTGAGGTATGGCAGCGCTAATCGATAGCGGTTCCATAGATGCAAAGGCGGCAAAATCCACAGGAATTTCGTCCGGCGTTGTGTGCCCGTTAAGGCTTGCACCTGCCTCAAGAGACACGAGCCGCCCGTCTCGAATGACCGATGCTGGCACGCCAATGGAACTGAAAATAGTGGTAAATCCTTCGGACTTGTATGCGCCGGAATTGATAAACTCGATGATCATATCAGGATCGCCGTAATCGGGAACGTTTCCCACAATGAACATGTCAACGCTGTCCGCGCCATCAAGCGTTTGGCAGGCAGTAAGCGCGAAAAGGTCTGTCACGCCGGGGTGGAACCCGGCGCCGATTACCAAAGGCACCCCGGCTTTGGAAAAGATATCTTGTTCCAAATTGGCGGCTTCAAAAACGCTTGCTTCGGCCGCGACATCGCAGAAGGGCCGACGCGCTTTGGCACAGGCGCGCATAATCGGCAGGGTCGTTACTGTGGAAGGTCCGGTGAAATTGGCAACGATATCTGCACTCTCAACAGCAGCCATGAGTTGGGCTTCATCGTGTAGGTCGACTTCGACCGCATTGGCTTTATCGCCAAGCTTGTCAGCCAAGGGGCACACTTTGTCTATGGAGCGAGATGCCAGCAGCAATTTGTCAAAGTATGTGCTTTCGGCAAACCGCAGGGCCGCTGCCGAGCCGAAGAACCCGCCCGCACCGAAAATCAAAACTTTCATCACCGCCACCTTCCTCAAGAATGAAGCCTCTATTTGGGGCTATCCAAACCAAGGCCTTCGCGAAACTCTTTCGTCGTATTTCGGTTTGGAAAGGGCGTATCGGGAACCGGCACGTCAAGGAACGCGCACAGTGCATCCCACCCTTCGGTCACCGACCAGGTCAGCAATTGACTCGCTGGGATTGTGTCACGCACTTCTTCTTCATGCGCTTTGAGCACCGTCAGTACATGGTCCTTGTCATCAACATTGCCGCCGAAAGTTTGTGTAAGGATCATTTCGCGAACCATCGCGTGATGACCCAGTTGGATCGTATCGACATCTTCCGAGGTCAACTCGGCGCGGATCAATTCGAAAATGGTTTTGTTGATGCTGTTCCACCATTTTTCATGATCGCGCGTTGAGAGCAATACTTTGGCATCGGGAAAAGCTATATGCAGTTCTTTCCAGAAATGGCAGCTTGGCCAGTCGACGCAAGACACATAGTCCCCTAGCAAGGGCGTCCATCCTTCAGGCGTGGTCAGTGGACTTTTCACCGCATCAGCCCACAAGGGGACGGTCTCAGGTTGGGCAAAGACGTCGGCCATGTGGTGGCAAGGGCCAAGGCCCAAAGTTTCCAGCGCATCCTTTGTGGCGCGAGTTCCCATGCGGCCATATCCGGCGCCGATCAGTTTCAATGTCATGTATCTTCCTCAAATCCCAGCCAGGACAATAGCTTAGCGTCTTTTGTGAATCTTCCACAGATGGCTCAGGTTTGTCTCAGCCGCCCCCGCAAAAGTGCTAAAGTTAACCTTAGGCAAACCGGTGGGGCGGCGCTAGCGACGGAGGCACTAATGAATAAACTCAGCACATATTTTGTAATGGCCATTGGATTTGTGGCACTGGCTGTCACACCCGCAGCGGCGGATGAGATAGCCTGTCCCCGGGAGCAAGTCCGAACCGAAGTTACGACACCTCTGCCCGATCCGTGGTGGCAAACACCGCAAGTGGGAAACCTGCAAGGCACGCGCGTGGGTGAAATTGGTGGTGAGACAACTTTGATTTGCGAATATTGGGCTTATGGCGCCGATGTTTCAGTGATGCGGCATCCGCCCGAAGGCATGACTAACTGTACGGCCCATGAAGGCGGGTTCACATGCCAAGGCCCGCTCATTGCGACGCCATTGCCGCTGCCAATTCCGATTCCTTTGCCAGGCGGCATCTTTACGCCAGCTGAAACACCTGCGGTCACCTATCGCACTGGACCGCTTAGCATTCCGCAAACATGGCAAGCGGACTTTGACACGGGCGAGGTGGGTTCTGGCACGGCGGACATTTGGTTCCACGCGATAACTGCGACCGAGCGTTACATCGAGCCGCGCAATGGCGCACAAATGGGGATCTACTCAGGTGGATCGGGTATTTCGAGGTCCGATTGCGTGGGGACGTCCAAGTCGGCGAACCGCATCCCCATCGCCTCGGCACCTGTGGGCACCTATATCTGCTATTCCACAAGCGATGGCCGCCCCGGCGTTTTCCGGGTGAATGAACCTGTTGGCGCAAGCCCGGGAACACTGGAAATTGGCTTTACCACTTGGGAATAGCTAAAGCTCGTCGCCTGCGTCCTCAAACCTTGCCGCTTCGGCGCGCAGCCAGGGCGCAAAAAGCGACGCCGTAGGTGATAAACGTTGGCGCGGGTTACTCAATAAAAAGTAGCCCGCGTCGGTTTGCATATCTCCATCGGGAAAGAGCGGCGCAAGGCGGCGCGCGCGGAACAAATCCTCGGCGATGGTGCGCCGTGCGAGCACGACGCCCGCACCTTCACTGGCCAAGCGCAAGGCCGTTGTTGTGTCATCCACACGCATTCCCTTGTTCACATCGATGCCAAAGGCCCCCCGGCTTGCCAGCCAATCCTGCCAATGGGCAGGCTGTGACGCATCATGAATGAGCGGTGCATCGGCGAGGTCGGCGGCCGTACTGTATTTGCTTTGATAGCGCGGCGCGGCCGCAGGGGTCACCACCTCAACCATCAGCCGTTGCGCGGCAAAGGCGCCCGGGGCTTCGGTCCCGAAAGAAATTGCGAGATCCGCTTCTCCGCTGGAAAGCCGCGTCAGCCGATCTGCGACATGGATGGTAATCGCCACATCGTTCTTTGCCATAAACAGCGTCAGGCGCGGCGCCAGCCACGTGCTTGCCATATCGCTGGGCACGGCCAGCGCAAGCGCCCGTTCTTGGGGCGTATCGCGCATGGCAGCGCTTGCTTCCCCCATCAGGTTTAAGGCCTGGCTTAGCCGATCAAGCCCGGCGGTGCCGCGTTCGGTGAGCTTGAGCCCACGGCCGTCGCGATCAAACAGGCGCACCCCCAAAAGCTCTTCCAGATGACGCACCTGTTGGCCCACGGCAGCGGGGGTGACGTTCAATTCTTCCGCAGCAGCAGCAAAGCCCCCCCGACGAGCGGCAGCCTCAAAGGCACGAAGGGCATTTAGCGGGGGCAGCGTGGACATGGAGTATCAATAGTTTTTCTATGCAAAAGAGCTAAAAATGATCAGTTGAGAAAAGATTATATATCCACATATCCTTTAGGTCCAGTTTCGCAAGAGGACCCCAATGGATCAGTTTCTGCCTGCAATCCCGCTAAAAAATGCCCGTGTGCTCGTGATCGGGTCAGGTGCCATGGCGGACAACAAGCTGCGGCTGTTCCGCAATGCACCATGCGATTTGGTCTGGCGCCCTCTTGTTGAGGAGACCCTGGCGCTACGCGAGTTGGGCCGGGACGTGGAAATTATTCCCGGTACAGACATTTCTCATGATGCCTTCGCAGGTTTTGCGCTGGTGTTCATCGCGTTAAGCGACAAGGCTCACGCCGCTGATCTTACTGTGGCAGCGAAGGCGGCAGGCGCTCTCGTCAATGTGGTGGACAACAGATCACTAAGTGACTTCTACACCCCTGCGATTGTTGATCGCGGCGCGGTAACGATTGCGATCTCAACGGGCGGTGCGGCGCCGGTTCTGGCGCGCGATCTGCGATCTGCTGTCGAAGGTGTTATTCCCACAGGCATTGGGCTGCTTGCAATAACAGCGGACGCTTTGCGCGATACGGTGCGCAAAGTTCTCCCCTCGGTGGATACGCGCCGCCGGTTTTGGGAGCTGGCCTTGCGCGGACATGCGGCGCGCAAAGCCGATCGTGGTGATGTGCCAGAAACCCGCCGTGCGCTTCTAAAAACCCTGGGTGATTTTAGGGTCGATGAGGCCCCCAAAGGCGTTGTGCATCTTGTTGGGGCGGGGCCGGGCGACCCGGAACTGCTGACGGTTAGGGCCACGCGGCTCCTGCGTGATGCGGATGTCATTGTTCATGACCGGCTCGTCAGTTCTGAGATTCTCGACCGTGCACGGCGCGATGCCCTACGCATTGATGTGGGTAAGACACGTGGATCCCATCCCGTGCCCCAGGAACAGATTTCCCACATCCTTATTGAACATGCGCGTGCCGGCCGAACAGTTGTGCGGCTTAAAGGCGGTGACAGTTTTATCTTTGCTCGCGGCGGTGAAGAAGTGGAAGCCGTGCGAGCCGCCGGCATCGAAATTCATGTGGTGCCGGGTATTTCTGCGGGGATCGCTTGCGCGGCTTCGTCGCAAATTCCGTTGACCCATCGCGATCTGGCGCAAGCGGTGACTTTCGTGACCGGCCAGGCAAAAGACGGCGGTACGGATGCTGACTATCGCGCCTTCGCGGCACCCAACCATACGCTTGTCATCTATATGGGTGTGCGCGGTGCGGAGCTGGTTGCTTCGAAATTACTCAAAGCCGGGCGTGCGCCAGAAACCCCCATTGCCATTGTGGAAAACGGATCTTTGCCGGGCGAGCGCGTGGTCGCAGGCGTGCTTTCTGAGCTTCCCGATCTGGTGACCCAAGAAAAGGTAACCGGCCCCGCCGTCATCATCGTGGGCGAAGTGGCGCGCAACGGGCAAGTCAAAGCGTCCGCAGTGATTGAGTTGGCCGCCGCAGCAGCAAGGAGCGCGGCATGAAAGCGATTACCGCAAACCGCCTGACCGATGGCCGCGTGGTCTATCGCTGCCGCAATGGCGCGTGGACCGAAGCCCTTGGCGAAGCGATAGTTTTTGAGGACGAGGCAGAAGGCCAAGTTACGTTGGCCGAAGCAGCGTTTGACCATCTTACGGTGGTTGATCCTTATTTTATTGATGTGGACGATGCCTCGCCCGCTGGGCATAAAGCCGTTCGCGAGGGCATTCGCAACGGGGGCCCAAGCGCAGGCAGTCTCCATACCGGCCTTCTTCGCACCAACCTGGCGGAGGGCTGAGATGTATAAATACGACAGCATCGACGCAACACTGGTTGCCGAGCGTAGCGCACAATTCCGCGAGCAAGTGGGCGCGCGCCTCAACGGGGAGCTGACCGAAGATCAGTTCAAACCCTTGCGGCTTCAAAATGGTGTCTACTTGCAGCTTCACGCCTACATGCTCCGCGTCGCCATTCCTTATGGGGTTTTGAACGGGGCGCAGATGCGCAAGCTCGCGCATGTGGCGCGCACCTATGACAAGGGCTACGGCCACTTCACGACGCGGCAAAATATTCAGTACAATTGGCCCTCCCTAGTGGATGTGCCTGACATTCTGGATGATCTTGCGAGCGTTGAAATGCACGCCATTCAGACCTCGGGCAATTGCATTCGCAACACCACCACCGATCCCTTTGCAGGGGCGACGGCGGACGAAGTGGCGGACCCACGCCCCTGGTGCGAATTGATCCGGCAATGGTCGACCTTTCACCCCGAATTCAGCTTTCTGCCGCGCAAATTCAAAATCGCGGTAACGGGCAGTGCGGCAGACCGCGCCGCCATCGGCGTTCATGACATTGGCATCCAATTGGTGCGCAATGATGCTGGCGAGCTTGGCTTCAAGGTCTTTGCCGGGGGCGGGCAGGGGCGCACGCCCATGATCGCCGCCATGGTTGCTGACTTTGTGGCGAAACGCGATCTGCTGGCCTATCTCACTGCCATCTTGCGAATCTATAACCTCGCGGGCCGCCGGGACAATCTTTATAAGGCGCGCATCAAAATTCTGGTCAATGATCTGGGGGCGGATGAATTTACCCGCCAGGTAGAAGAAGAGTTCCTTCGGCTCAAAGACGGCGCGCTCAGCTTGCCTCAGGAAGAAATTGACCGGGTAGAGGCCTTCTTTACCTCTGCCCCCGCTGATGAGCGCCCCGCGACGGCGCACCCGAGCTCTAATTTTTCACGCTGGCGGCTTTGGAATGTTAAGCCGCACAAGGTGCCCGGTCGCGCCATCGTCATCATTTCGCTCAAGCCCCATGGCGGCACGACGGGGGACGCGAGCGCTGCGCAAATGGATGTGGTGGCGGACCTGGCGGAACAATTCTCGTTGGACGAAGTGCGCGTGACCAAAGAACAAAACCTGGTGTTGCCCCACGTGGCGCAGGCAGACCTGGCCGAAGTTTATACAGCACTTGAAGGTGCGGGCCTCGCCACTGCCAATGCCGGCCTGGCGAGCGACATTGTGTGCTGCCCGGGGCTTGATTATTGCAATCTCGCCAATGCGCGTTCGATCCCGATCTCGCAGGAAATCTCCCGCGCCATTGAGCGTAGCGGTCTTGAAGAGGCCGCGGGCGAGCTCACCATCAAAATCTCGGGCTGCATCAATGCCTGCGGCCATCACCATGTGGCCAACATCGGTCTGCTCGGCGTCGATAAGAAGGGTGTTGAGTTTTATCAACTCACCCTTGGCGGCGTTGCGGACGGCGATGCGGCCATTGGCAAAATTTTGGGGCGGGGCCTTGGCGCAAGCGAGGCCGTGCAAGCCGTGATTACCGTCATCCGTACTTATCTTGATGCCCGTCTGGGAGATGAGCCCTTTGTTCAAACCCTCACCCGCATCGGCCTTGAGCCGTTTAAGGAGGCGATCTATGCGTAACGATGCGAGCTTTGCTTTGGCAGAAGACATTGCCAATGGCGCCAACGATAATCTGGCGATCGAAATTGATGGGGCAGCCCCGTTTGCCGAAGTTGAGCGCATGGCAAAAGGCGTCGATCAGATTGCAATTCGCTTTGAAAAATTTGGCGACGGGCGCGGGTTTTCGCTTGCGTCAATGTTACGGGAGCGCGGCTTTACCGGTGAACTAAAAGCTGTGGGTGACCTTCTGCCTGATCAAGTGGGGCTCTTGCGCCGGGCTGGCTTTGACCAAATTGCCTCTGAAGTAAAACCCCAGTCACCACGGTGGAAGCACGGATATTTTTCCCACGCCTATCAGCCCGCAGCGCAAGGGGAAGAACCTGCCTATCGTGCCCGCACACTTGCTGCACGCCAGGCCAGGGTCGATGAGCTTAATCAAAGGTACGCAGATGCCTCGCCTGACCAGATCATTGCCGCTGCGGTGCGTGAATTTAGGGGCCGCATCGCAACGCTTTCATCCTTTGGAACCGAGGCGGCGGTGGGCCTGTCGATTTTGGCGCGTGTCGCGCCAGAAACGCCGGTCTTATTTCTTGATACCAAGCAACATTTTCCCCAGACGCTGAGCTATCGCGATCAGCTGATTGAAAAGCTCGGCCTCAAGAACGTTGTTTCCCTTCAGCCGGAGGCAGATGAGCTAGTGAAAGAAGACGACGAGGCGCGGCTATTTGAGACTGATACGTCTGCCTGTTGCCAATTGCGCAAAGTGCGGCCCATGGCAAAGGCAATGGTGGCCTATGACGCCTTGATTACTGGGCGCAAACGCTATCACGGCGGAGAGCGCACCGACCTTCGGCCCTTCGAATTCGATGGCGAACGGATCAAGGTAAATCCCCTTGCCGCGCTTCGCCCTCAGGAGGTTACGGCCATTTTCCGCACCCTCGATCTGCCGCAACATCCCATGGCCGCAATGGGCTATCCTTCTATCGGCTGTTGGCCCTGCACGGCGCCGGCAGACGGGGCAGGCACCCGCGAAGGCCGCTGGGCAGGACAGGACCGTACCGAATGCGGTATCTTCGATCCAAGCCTCGTGGAACGCGCGGCGCGGACAAGGAGTTATCGCTTAATATGAGTGCATCGGTTCTCAATCTCATCGGGAACACGCCTCTCATTCGACTGGACGGTCCGTCAAAGGCGACCGGCTGTGAGATTTTGGGAAAAGCGGAGTTTCTAAACCCCGGCGGGTCGGTAAAGGACCGCACGGCGCTTGGCATATTGCGTGCCGCGGAAGCGAGCGGCGAGCTCATGCCGGGCGGGACCATTGTTGAAGGGACGGCCGGAAACACCGGCATCGGCCTTGCCACGGTGGGCGCGGCGCTGGGCTATAAAGTCATTATTGTCATGCCGCGCACGCAAAGCCCCGAAAAGAAGGGCGCATTGGCGGCGACCGGTTGTGAAGTGATCGAAGTGGACCCTGCGCCATTTTCCAGCGAGCATCATTTCGTGCACGTCTCACGGCGCCTGGCTGACGAATTAAAAGATGCGCCGGGCGGGTCGTTCTGGGCGAACCAGTTTGATAATCCCGCCAACAAACAATTTCATTTGGAAACAACAGCGGCTGAGATTTGGGAACAGACTGGTGGCCGGGTTGACGCCTTTGTTTGTGCCGCGGGCACGGGCGGCTCCCTTGCCGGGGTGGCCGAAGGGTTGCGCGCAAAAAATCCAGAAGTGGCGATCGGCATTGCCGACCCCGCGGGGGCGGCGCTTTATAATTATTACACCGCTGGCGAGCTTAAGGCTGAAGGCTCAAGTATTACCGAAGGCATTGGCCTTGGCCGCATTACCGGTCAGCTGCAGGGGCTCAAGATCGATCATGCCTTCCGCATCGAAGATGCCGACTTTCTGCCTATCCTGTTTGACCTTGTGCGAGACGAAGGGCTTTCACTGGGCGGCTCGTCGGGTGTGAACATCGTTGGCGCCATGCGACTTGCGGAAAAGCTGGGACCCGGCAAAACCATCGTAACGCTGCTTTGCGATGCGGGATCGCGTTATGTGGGGCGGCTCTATAACGCGGATTATCTGGCAACCCGCAACTTGCCAATTCCCCCGTGGAGCGGTAAACCCCCGCACGCCTCGATAGCTAAGTAAGAGGCGTGAAGTAAAGGCATGACCATGACCGAGACGACAGCAGCGATAACGGACCATTTCGTGCGCGAAAAGGGTGCCTTTTTCGAATGCGAGGTGATCAGTGTACGGCATTATACGGATACGCTTTTTGCGTTTCGGATAGCGCGGCCGAAATCGTTCCGTTTCCGTGCGGGTGAATTTGTCATGATCGGACTCGAAGTTGAAGGCAAACCCTTGCTGCGCGCTTATTCCGTGGCAAGCCCCACATGGGATGAGGAACTGGAATTTTATTCCATCAAAGTGCAAGACGGCGCGCTGACCTCGCGCTTGCAGCACATCAAAGTGGGTGACGGCGTGCTATTGGGTAAAAAGCCCACGGGTACGCTGGTAACTGACGCTTTGCGCCCCGGGCGACGGCTTTATCTTCTTTCCACCGGAACCGGCGTGGCGCCCTTTGCCAGCTTGATCCGTGAGCCCGAAGTTTATGATCGTTTCGATGAAGTGGTCTTGACCCATACCACACGCACCTTGGCGGAACTCACCTACACCGAAGAGTTAGTTGAAACTTTGAAGACGGACGCCCTGGTGGGTGAGCTTGTTCGTGACAAGCTCATCTATTTCAATTCGGTGACCCGCGAGGAGGGACCGCGTAAGGGCCGCGTTACAGACCTTATCGAGAACAACAAGCTGTTTGAGATGATTGACCGGCCGCTGCTGGATCATACCCAGGACCGCATCATGGTATGCGGTTCCATGGCCATGCTGGAAGAATTGCGAGATATGTGCGTGGCGCGCGGCTTTGAAGAAGGCTCCAACGCCCGCCCCGGCGATTTCGTGATTGAGAAAGCTTTCGCCGGTGATGGCATCTAAGCGCCCAGCGCTTGCCAGGTTGAACCCCATTTGATCTGATCCGCCCCAGCGAATATCCGGGGGCACATGACCGATAAAGCCAGAAGTCAAAAAGCAAGCGGGCCAAGCCTTATTGAAGCCGCCGCGCCGGTGCTGACGCTTGCCATTTTGATGGGCCTTGTGATCGCCGCCTTTGGGGATGATGCCACCGGCGGCCCGGCCCAGCTCGCGCTCATTGCGGCGGGTGCCTTGGCAGGGCTACTTGCCGTAATGCGGGGTGTGGATTGGGAGCTTCTGGAAACCAGTGTCGTTTCAACGGTTTCCAGCGCCACCATCGCCATTTTGATCCTTCTTTCCATTGGCGCGTTGATTGGCGTTTGGATGCTGGCAGGGGTGATCCCCACGCTCGTCTATTACGGCACGCAAATCCTTCACCCCGCCATCTTTTTTCCAAGCGCCTTGATCCTTTGCGCCGTTGTTTCGCTTGCTATCGGCAGTTCCTGGACCACGGCAGGGGCGATTGGTGTGGCGCTGATGGGGATCGCCGAAGCCTCCGGGCTTTCGCTTGCCATCACTGCGGGGGCCGTTATTTCCGGCGCCTATTTCGGTGACAAGCTTTCCCCCCTTTCGGATACCACAAACCTTGCGTCCGCCGTGGCGGGTTCGGAACTTTTTGACCACATCCGCTTTATGATGTGGACCACGGTTCCCGCATTCCTCATCGCGCTGGTATTTTTCACCATTGCAGCGCAGTTCACCGGGACGCCACCGGAAGCTGCGCAAGTGGGCGGCCTTATTGAGGCACTGGATGGTCACTTCAACATCAGTCTTTGGTTGCTCGCGCCGCTGTTTATTCTGCTCGCCCTTGCCCAACGGCGGATGCCCGCTTTGCCGACGCTTCTAATCTCGATTTTGGTCGCGGCTGCGTTCGCCGCAGCGTTTCAATGGCAAGGCAATGCGAGTTTGATGGTTAGTGAGATTTGGCAGGTCGCTGCAGGGGGTTATGAGGCGCAGACAGGGGATCTGGTGGCCGATGACCTTTTGTCGCGCGGCGGCATGAGCAGCATGCTCACCACCATCTGGCTGATCCTCAGCGCCATGTTCTTTTCCGGCATGATGGAGGGGAGCGGGCAATTGGCGCGGCTCGTTACCGCACTCACCCAAGGACTGCAAAGGGCAGGGGCCGTGATTGCCGGGGCCGGGCTCACCGCCATGTTTGCCAACCTCATTGCCTCGGACCAGTATATGTCCATTGTCATAACGGGTCGTATGTATGCGGATGAGTTTAAACGGCGAAAGCTCGCGCCGGTAAATCTGTCTCGTACGCTGGAAGATTTTGGCACGATTACTTCGCCGCTGGTGCCTTGGAATACGTGTGGCGCTTACATGGCGGCGACGTTGGGCGTTGCCACTACGGCCTATCTGCCTTATGCAATTTTCAATATTGCGGGGCCGCTGGTGGCGCTTGCCTTTGCCGCAACGCACTTCAAGATACGCCCCACAGAGAAAGCCAGTGCCGCCTAAGTCAGGCGTTTGATCGCGCTTTTGAAATTCAACGCGATTTTCTCTTCCTGTTCGTGGCGACCATCGCTGATGACTTGGCGGCCCCCGACATAGACATGGCGAATGGGATTGCCCATGGACGCAAATATCCAGCTATCAAGGATTGCGTCCCCTTCGCGGCCTATCAGGCTCGGGTGGCCCGGATCAAGCACCGCAATGTCAGCTCGGTATCCAGGCGCAATTTTTCCGGTCTTTTGACCTAATGCCTGCGCGCCGCCTTTGGTGGCGCGATCATAAAGACCTGCCCCCGTGGATGCGCTTGGGCCATCGGCCAATATGTTGCGGCCGTGATGGATCAAGCGCTGGCCATATTCGAGCAAGCGCAATTCTTCGGCGGCGTTCAAGGCCACATTGCTGTCGGACCCAATGGCAAACTTGCCGTTCTGATCAAAGAAGGCCCGCGCGGGAAACAGACCGTCACCCAAATTGGCCTCGGTCGTGGGGCAGATGCCCGCAACCGCGCCGCTGTTTGCCAAAGCTGTTACTTCACGATCGTCCATATGGGTTGCGTGGATCAGGCACCAGCGGTCACCAACGTCGAAATGATCCATCAGCCAAGCAATGGGCCGGGCGCCACATGAGATAAGACAGTCCTCCACCTCGCTTGTTTGTTCCGCAATATGAATGTGGATGGGCGCGGTCTTATCGATCTCATCAAATGCGGCCAATACCTCCTGCAGCAACGATTGGGAGACGGCGCGCAAGGAATGCGGCGCTATGCCGATCCGCACATTCGCACTTCCGCGGTGTTGGTCGTGCAGCGCTCCTACGATTTCAAGGAAGCCATCGGCTGCATTGATAAATCGCGCTTGCCCATCGCTTGGCGCCGCCTCACCAAACCCGCCATAGCGGTAAAGAACGGGCAGGTGGGTGAGGGCGATGCCAACGGCTTGAGCCGCCGCAATGATACGGTTTGAAAGCTCAGCCCGGTCGGCATAGGGCTCGCCCTTCGGCCCATGGTGGAGATAGTGAAATTCCGCCACCGACGTGTAACCGCCTTTGAGCATTTCCACATAAAGCTGCGCCGCGATGGATTCTAGCTCATCGGGCCCAATGCGGCCCGCGAAGCGATACATAAGCTCACGCCAGGTCCAGAAGTTATCGTCCGTCGGTCCCGCCCGTTCGGTCAGCCCCGCCATGGCGCGTTGAAAGGCATGGGAATGGCAATTGGGGACACCGGGGATTGCTACCCCGGAACCGCCTTGCTGATCGGTATCAACAGATTTTATCAACCCATCGCTGGAGGTGTGGATGGTCACGCCTTTCGCCCAACCGCCGGGAAGCAATGCGTCTGCAAAATGGAGCGCGGTCATGAGTATAGCTCCCGCGCAGTATCCCCAAAGGCACGAAGCATAATGCGCAAAAGCGCACGCAGGCGATCGGCGCGGGTTTCATCAAAGGTCCACGGCGGAAATTCGTCCATATAGGCGGCCTGGGTTAGCTCCACTTGTAGGGCGTGGACGTCATCTCGGGGTTGCCCATAGTGACGAGTGATCCAGCCACCCTTAAATCGGCCATTGGTGACATGGCTAAACTCGCTCTGGCCCTGGCAGGCGCGAATAACAGCTGCTTCCAGCTTGTTGGCACAGCTGACACCGGAATTCGTGCCGATGTTCACAGTGGGCAGCGGCCCATCAAACAGGCGCGGCACAACCGAGCGGATAGAATGGCAGTCATAGAGCAGCGCAAACCCGTGCTTTTCCCGGGCAGCCCCAAGTGCGGCGGCCAGCGCCTGGTGATAGGGCTCGAAATAAGTGTTTTTGCGGCTGTCGATTTCTTTGGCTGAGGGCTCAAGGCCGGTTTGATAAAGTGCTTCGCCGTCGAAGGTTTCGGTGGGGCAAAGCCCAGTAGTGGCCTGCCCCGGATACAGTGATTTGCCTGTGGGATCGCGGTTGAGGTCAATCACGTAGCGCGAAAGATTTGCCTGGACCGTGGTCGCGTCCAGTTCACCGGCAAAGTCATAGAGCTTATGGATCCACCAATCCGTATCGTCGATGGCGCGGCCGCGATCAGTCAGCCGAGCCGCGATATCGCCCGGAAGCTCCATACCGCAATGGGGCATGCTGAGCACCAAGGGGCCGCTGCCTTTGGTTACATCGACGACGTGCATGGATCCTCTCTCAGAGCGGTTCTTGTTGACCTTTGATTAACTCTACGCGCAACCGGAGCGGCAAACCAGCCGCATAATGGCGTTTCCAGCTTTGACGAAAGCCGCATTACCAGCCCGGCGAGCGATTTCAGCGCTCTGTCGTGGGTCGGCGTTGATCCGTATACGATTGATTAACCGTGAACATAAAAGCCCGGCAGAACTGGCGGAATGACCCGTATTTGTTATGAGGTACCGCCAAATCTTTAGACGCCGATAACAGGCCTTAAGGTAGGTTGAACGCTGTAGTGCAGCTTTTCATCAAAGGGCGCACAAACGGCATGTGAGTATGGGATGACTTTTCTCGGGCGCAAGCTCATGAAAATAACCGCGGTGCTTCGCGGAGACCGGTACAACGCGGCGGAGATCGATCCGAAAACGGTTCGCTTCCGCGAGGCGGACCGTGAGCGTGCCTTTGCCGAACTTCACTTCAAACAGCATGCCCTATCGACGCTATTTTATACGTTCTTGGGCCTGGGCGCTTATATGTCGTTCGGGGTTCTCGACATCATTTATCTGCCTGACCATTGGGAGCCTGTATTTGCCATTCGCGCCGTCGCTTGCATTGCGATGGTGTCTTTCATCGGCGCCTGGTTCATTCTGGGCAAGAAGGTCGGCTATCACCTGCTGCCGGCCATCGCCATGGCGGTTGCGGGTCTTGGTATTATCGCCATGGTCGCGATTATGCCCAGCCCCAAGAACGAAACTTATTACGCCGGCATTCTTCTGGTGGTTACGTTCTTTTGTAACATGCCTTTGCTGCGGTTCTATCATGCTGCAATTGTTACCACCGCATTGATCATCGCATATTCCATCGTGGCGTTGTTTGTGAACCCGATCCCGGTCGCGGTGTTTCTCAACAACATGTTCTTCTTCTTGGCGATGGCGGTTTGGGCCCTGTGGACCAACTATTGGCATCAGCTCTATGCCCGCCAGGACTATTCGCACACGCGTAAACTGCGCGACGAAGCGGCCAAGATCTCGGCGCTTCTGCATGATGCCGAAGCGGCCAATCGTGCCAAGAGCGAATTCCTGGCGATCATGAGCCATGAGCTTCGCACGCCGCTTAACGCCATCCTGGGTTTCTCGGATATGATGCGCACCGGCATTCACGGCCCCGTGGAAAACGAAGAATATCAGGAATACCTTGTCCACATTCACGAAAGCGGCAGCCACTTGCTGCGCCTGATCACCGATATCCTGGATCTGTCCAAGGCCGATGCAGGCAAATTGGAACTTCGCGAAAATCTCGTGGACATCGGTTCAACCTTGCGCGTGGTTCGCGACATGCTGAAACCGCTTGCCGACAAGGGTGAGGTGAACCTGACCATCCATGTTCCGGAAATCACGCCGATCCTGAAAGCTGATGAGCGCATGGTTCGCCAGATACTGATCAATCTGGTTTCGAACGCTGTAAAGTTTACACAGATTGACGGTTCAGTTGAGGTTGCCGCAATGCCGGAAGACGATGGCAGCTATTCGATCACCATCACCGATACAGGCATCGGGATCGCAGAGGATGAGATCCCCCGCATCCTGCAGCCCTTCGTGCAAGTGGATTCCGCCCTCAACCGGCGCTATGAGGGTACGGGATTGGGTCTGCCGCTTTCCAATAAGCTGATGGAAGCGCACGGCGGAGTTTTGGACATCAAAAGCGTCGTGAACGAAGGCACGAAAGTTACCGTGACGTTCCCAGTTGAACGGGTCGCTGAAGATGGGCAAATCCCATCGCTGGTGGCGCGTAAATGATAGGTGCGAGTTAACCGGGCTTGCGGACGGTTAGCATCAAAATGTTCCGCGTCGAATCCTCTCGAATTTCAAATTCGCCATCCAAATCCTGGGCAAGATCGATCATCTGTTCGCGATTGCGGTAGATGAGCGTCCAGTCCGCAATGCATTCCGCGCGCCAGCGCCCATTGTCGATCAAGTCCTGAACATTGGCGACCACGAAAAGCCCACCGGGCTTGAGCAGCGAGAAGAGCGTGCGGCAGAACCGTTTGGCGCGGGGTTGTTTCAAATAATCAAGGATGCCGAGCGAGTAGATAATATCCTGCGGCGGGATCGCGGGGTTGATTGATCGCGGATTAACCAGCCGTTGGAAACCGGTCTGAAGGCAGTTCACGGACACTAGGCCCTTCTGCCGCAATGTTTCTGGGTAGATCCGCTCGAATGAGGCATTCAGCGCCCGGTCGTCCTGATCAATCAGTGTAAAGATCGCGGGACGCTGGGCCTGATTGAACAGCGACTGGCGAACCTCTTCGGACGCGCCGCAGCCAATGCTGAGTATGCGTAAGGGTTCGCCGCTGCTCGGAACCGCCAGCGTTTCTTTCAACGTGCGGCTCATCATGTTCATGCGCGTTTCAACACAGCGTAGGGATTCCACACCAAGACGGTTTAGCAATTTGGCGTAAATCGTCTCGCCCGCGTCGGCGTTACTGTAGATATGATCCAAAATGCCGAAGTCGCCGGGATAGCCAAGCGGCTTGTTATAGGCGCGGTCCCAAATGGGGCCGTTCAAAAATTCCGGTGTCACCACCCGTTCGGTATAACCTTTGAGGGCCGCAAAAATTTCATCGTCATCGGCAATGTCCGCCAACATCAAATCGATCTCATGGCAAAGCGCCATCCAGGGGGGCGTTAATTCGCCTTCGACCATGTCAAGCAGGGCGCGTTCTTCGACCCCATCCAGATGAGGCGTTCCTTCCAAAAGAGGCTTGCAGGAGCGCACGAGGTCAATCGCATCGGCGCAGGCGCGGCGAAAATCGGCGGGCACCAGGGACCAGTTTTTCTCCCGGTTCGGGCCAAGGGCATAGGAGATCAAATGCCGGCGATGCTGCTCGCGTAAGTTGGCGATATTCAGATAATCGCCTTCGAGGTGTATGCCGAGAATCGTGCCACTGTTCGCGGGCTCATGGCGGACGATCCGGCCTTTTCCTTCAAACAGGGTCCAGCCGCCATAGCTCAGTTTAACGGGTGCGCTCATTCCGACGTCTACTGAATTGTCATTGGCGCCGAGAACCGCCATACCCGTCATACTTAGGTCGTGGAGCCGAAATTCATGGTTAAGCATCTGGACGTCAGGGCTATGCATGGGAAAGAGTTCCCCCGCACGAAATCTGGGGGACCTGTATCTGATCCGGGCGTCTTCGGCGCCTTTTAACTCTTCATATGCTTGGTATGGCACGAAATTCACTTTAACCCCGTTTTTCCCATTTCATGACCACGCGTAGATCGTGAAGCCTTACACAATTTGTGGCTGTTTACGAATGGCTAACTTTAATGAAAGCCTAATTTTGTGTTTGAAAAGTTAATTCGTCGCAAAGTTGCGATTTGTTGAGTTCGGATTGGGCCACCGGATGGGGGGGACATGCGTAAGCACGTAGAGGCATTAATGTTCTGCATGGTTCTGGTGCCGACGTTAATCTTGTCGATTGGCGTTAAGGACCTGACCGTATCTGCGGAGACGCGCGTTCTGGCCGGACCTGAAAATTCGGTACGCCTTGATCTTGAACGCTTCGAACAGCGCTTTGCCCAAAACAATAATCTTCTATTTGTTCTGACCGCAGGCGAAGGAAGCATCTTCACCGCCGAAGGTCTCGGCGTTGTCAACGCGGTGACCGAGCGCGCTTGGCAGCTTCCCTATGCCAACCGCGTGGATTCGATCACAAACTTTCCGCTGATTGAGGCCGAAGACGATAGCTTCGGTATCGCCTCGCTGCATGACAAAGGTTTGCCCGGGACCCAGGTCGAACTTGACGCCGCGCGCCACGCCGTTATGGCCGAACCTTGGGCGGCGGGCCTTTTGGTCAATGAGGAGGGCACCGTAGCGGCGGTCAATACCCTGTTCATTTTGCCGACTGAGGCAACGGCGGAGATTGCGGAAATTATGACCGCGGTGGCAGAGCTGCAAGCCGACGTGGCCGCAGAATTTCCCGGTGCACAAATTTATGTCACCGGCAATGTTGCGCTGATGAATGCCTTTGCGGAAAGCGCCAGGCGGGACATCATTTGGCTTATACCGTTAGCGCTGCTCCTTGTTGTAGCAATTGCCTTCGCTTTTTTGCGCGACGTGCGGTTGGTCTCGGCGCTGGCGGTCTATTTGCTTCTTTGCAGCCTGGGCGCTATGGGGGCCGCTGGTTGGGTCGGCTATGTGCTTAACCCAGCGACCGTTACTGCCCCAATTATTATCATGACCCTGGGTTTGGCCAGCATCATTCATTTTATCAGCGGTGTTCAAACCGCACTGACCCAATCCCGCACGGTTCCTGATGCCGTTGAATTTGCCCTCAAAGAAAACCGTTACCCAATAACGGTGACCATCGCCACGACAGCGTTTGGGTTCATCTGCATGAACGCCGCCGCTTCGCCGCCGTTGCGCGAGCTTGGAAACATTGTGGTGGTGGGATTGCTAATAGCGCTCGGGCTTGCGCTTTGCGCGATGCCTGCTGTGCTGCGCCGCATGCGCATCAAACCACGCGTTATGCCGTCACGGCGGATTTTGTCAGCACTCATCGGTTGGGTAGTGCGTTGGAAGGTGGTGATCATCTTGGTGACGACGGGGCTAAGCTTAATAGCTGCCACTGGGGTGGGGCGCATTAAACTTGATGACGACTTCATTCGGTATTTTGACAACACCTTTGAATATCGCGTTGCTTCAGATTTCGCTGAACAGCAGCTCACTGGTCTGAATATCTTGGAGTTTGCATTTGAGGCCGACGGCCCACACGAAATTAACGATCCCGCCTATGTACAGCGGCTTGATGCGTTCAGTACCTGGCTTAGAACGCAGCCCGGTGTGGAACATGTGACCAGCCTTAGCGATAAATTGCGCCAAATTCATCGCGCCATTGAACCCGGCGCACCCGCAGAAGCATTGCCTGATAGCCGTGCCCTGACAGCGCAATATCTGCTTTTGTTTGAATTGAGCCTGCCGCCGGGCAACGACATTGCCGATCGCATCAACGCTGATCGCAGCGCGACACGGGTTACGGTGATCATGCGGCATGTGACCTCAGCCGACATCCGCACCTTGAACGAAAGCGCCGTCGCATGGTTGGCGGAACATAATGCTGCGGAAGCTCAAGACGGCGGACGCAGCATCAATTATTTCTTCGCGGCCCTGTCGCTCACCAACATTCAGGCCATGTTCGGCGGAACGGTTTTGGCGCTGGTTTTGATCTCGTTTATTGTGCTGATCGCCCTTCAGGACATTCGCTTGGGCGCGATCAGTCTGGTTTCCAATGTGTTTCCCCTAGTGGTGGGCTTTGGCATATGGGGCTATACGGTAGGGCAAATCGGTCTTGCATCATCCGTCGTCGCTGCCATGACCTTTGGCATCGTCGTGGACGACACCATCCACTTGCTGCTCAGATTCAAAAAGGCGCGCAGCGGCGGTAACAGCGCCGAAGCCGCCATGAGAATTGCCTTTGTCGATGTGGGCCGCGCGGTGGTGATTACCTCGCTTGCCTTGACCGGCGGTTTCTTGTTGCTGACGTTTTCCGGCTTTGAAATCAATTCAAGCTTGGGGCTGTTCATCAGCATCATTGTGATCTGCGCCCTGGTGATTGTTTTAACGCTGGTGCCCGCGCTGGTGATGCTTGCCTTTGGCCGCGAAGATAAGCCTAAATTTGTTGATGCGCGATGATGGTGCGCGTCAGGGTCCTAGCCCAACGCACATGGCGCACTATATTTGCGGGAACGCTCAATCCATCAGGAGAAGTTTTCCATGTCGGATATTGGCCTTACCCATGTTGCTCTGCCCTGCACCGATCTTAAACGCACCATCGCCTTTTACCGTAGATATGCGGACATGGAGGTGGTGCACGAACGGGAAAGTGGCGGCTCCCGCGTGGCCTGGCTTTCGGACAAAACCCGGCCCTTTGTAATTGTGTTTCTGGAAACGAAAAATATTCCCCATCCTTTGGGGCCGTTCTCCCACTTAGGCGTGGGCCTGCCTTCCCGCGAGGCGGTGGACGCCCGTATTGCCCAGGCGCGCGAGGATGGCGTTGAGATCGATGGACCCCATGATTCTGGCCCGCCAGTGGGGTATTGGGTATTTCTGCGTGACCCTGATGGGCACACGTTAGAGCTCACCTATGGGCAAGAGGTCCATCTGACGGTTGAGCAAGCCTCTTGACATGTGCACTGCCATGCACATATAAGATCCACCATGACTATCGAACCCAACCGCATTAAGGCCGCTGATTGCTGTACGGAGCTTTTTGGAACCGACTTCCTTCAAGCTCTGTGCGAGCCCTCCCGCGCATCTATCCTGCGGGCTCTGGTGCTTAAAGGGCGGACGGATATTTCATCCCTTGCCCATGACCTTCCTATCGACAGATCTGTGATCTCACGCCATTTGCAGACCATGGAAAAGGTCGGGATTGTCACCTCCGAGAAGGAAGGACGGCACACGTTCTATCAAGTGAACGGAGCCACGGTGATTGATGAGTTGGAAAAACTCACAGAGGGATTGAAGCAACTTCAGCCCTTCTGTTGTCCGTAGAATTTTTTTGACTGAACGTGTGCATGGTGATGCACGAATAACGGAGAAAAATCATGACCGAACAACGTGTCCAACTGGCGCTCAATGTCAGCAACCTTGACGAGGCTGTGGCGTATTATTCCAAACTTTTTGGCGCGGACGTGAACAAACGCAAACCCGGTTACGCCAACTTCGCAGTTAACGAGCCGCCGCTAAAATTGGTCTTGTTTGAAAATCCGGATGCGGACGAACGCCTCAATCATCTAGGGGTTGAGGTTTTTGATCAGGCCGATGTGGCGGCGGCAACAGACCGGTTCGTCACCGCCGGTATCGCAAATGAAGAAGAGGTTGAAGCGACCTGCTGCTACGCCAGCCAAAACAAAATCTGGAGCCAAGACCCGCAAGGATTACGCTGGGAATGGTATGTCGTACTTGATGACAGCGAGACCTTCTTTGCCGAAGAAGCCAAGCCCGTAGCCGCTGCGCCAGCTGCTCGCTGCTGTTGATGAGTTGAAAGAAAATGCAAGGCCGGGCGGGTCTAGAAAAAGATCCGCTCGACCGTCCAATATAGCCCCACCACCGCAATAAGCGCTGAGGCCGGTATCTGAATGCGCGCGCGGTACCAGGGGCGGTGATAAAACCAGTGCAAAATTGCCCACGCCAAGATCAGCACGGTCAACTGCCCAAACTCGACACCAACATTAAAAGAGATAAGGCCGGGGATGAATTGCCCCTGGGGCATGCCGATATCCATCAGCACGCCGGCAAATCCCAGCCCGTGCAACAAACCAAATCCAAAAACAACGATTGGTCGCCAAGGTGTCATGCGATTAAAGGCGATGTTTTCAATGGCGACACCCGCGATGGAAAGCGCGATCAGCGGTTCGATAATGGCACCGGGAATATTCACATAACCCAAGATCGCAAGCGCCAGCGACACCGTGTGCGCCACGGTAAAACTTGTCACCTGGATCAATAGGGGGCGAAATCTGATACTGGCGAGAAACAGTCCGCACACGAACAGGATGTGATCCAGGCCCTTGGGCAAAATGTGCTGATAACCAATGACAATATATTGGCCGATGGTTTGACCGAGCGTTGGCGCGGCCATGACTTCCTCGGCCTGCTCATCAGATTGATGTTGCCGATCCGGGTCCTGGCTGGGGCGCGGACGCCCATATTGTTCTTCGAGCTGCCGGATGAGTTCATCTTCGCTCGGGTGGGCATAGCTAGTCCCGGGCGCAAAGGCACCAATCAGAAACACCATGGCAAGGAAAGCCAAAAAGGTGCGAGATAAAACTGGCACAAGATGCTCCTTTAGGGCCGCGCGCCCATCATCCACTTCACATGCGATTTGACATATCTCTTTTGCGGCGAGGCCGGTCAACCTGTATGACTATAGATAACTCTATGGTGATCGGTAGGGACGCTTCGATGGATGCAGAACAGCGATCCGCTTTCCGGGTGGAAGAGCTCTCAAAAGTCTACCAGACCGGCGAAACGGAAGTGCACGCTCTTCGCGGGCTCAGCATGGAAATATTTGATGGGGAGACGGTGGTTCTTTTGGGCCCCTCGGGCAGCGGCAAATCTACGCTCGTAAATATTCTAGGCGGTCTTGATCAGCCCACTTCGGGGAAAGTGTTTTTCCATGATCAGGAACTAACCGCCTTTAACGATAAGGCACTGACGGCCTTTCGCCGCGAAAACGTCGGCTTCATTTTCCAATTCTACAATCTGATGCCCAGCCTTACGGCGCGGGAAAACGTGGCATTGGTGACAGAGATTTCCGATGATCCCATGAGTGCGGAAGAGGCGCTGGAATTGGTGGGCCTTTCTGACCGCCTGGATCATTTCCCAGCGCAACTGTCCGGCGGCCAGCAACAGCGCGTGGCGGTGGCGCGGGCAGTGGCGAAACGGCCCGGTGTTCTTTTGTGTGACGAGCCCACAGGCGCCCTTGATTCTGAGACCGGTATCCAGGTGCTTGAAGCCCTGGAAACGGTCAATCAGGAACTTGGCACGACCGCTATTATCATCACCCACAACGCGGGCATCGCCGACATGGCCAACCGCGTCATTTCAATGGCTGATGGCGATATTTCGCATATCAAAACGAATGACACCCGTCGTCCAGCAAAGGAGCTGAGCTGGTAGCCCCATGGCAATCCTCGACCGCAAATTACGGCGTGACCTTATCAGGATCTGGGGACAGGTTATCGCCATTGGGTTTGTGATCGCGGCCGGCGTTGCGGTGGTTGTTCTATCCATGGGAACACTCACTTCATTGCGCGATACGCGAGATGCCTATTACGAACGCTACAGGCTTGCGGACGTATTTGCCTACGCCAAGCGCGCACCAGAACGGCTCGCCTCGGTGCTGGAAGATATTCCCGGCGTTGCGCGTGTGGATACGCGTATTGTCCAAGATATTATTTTGGACCTACCTGACCTGATGGAACCGGCTCGTGGCCGGATCCATTCTTTGCCTGAAGGCCGCGACCCCAATCTCAATCAGCTCTTCATTGAGAGCGGCCGCTTAGTAGAGATGGGCCGCCCCGATGAGGTTGTTCTCAACGTGGCGTTTGCCGAGGCAAATAATCTTTACCCCGGCGACGAGATTGTTGCCAACATCAATGGCCGCCGCCGCACCTTGAACGTGGTTGGGACGGCGCTATCGCCTGAGTTCATCTATACTATCGCGCCGGGAGAGTTTGTCCCCGACAATCGCCGCTATGGGGTCATGTGGATGGGGCGGGAGGCGTTGGAAGCAGCCTTCGATCTTGATGGCGCCTTTAACCAGGTCTCGCTCAGCTTGACGCGAACGGCTGTCGATGCCGACGTGATCGATCGGGTAGATGATCTTCTGGATCCCTATGGCGGGGTGGGGGCCTTTGGCCGTGAGGACCAGCAGTCACACGCATTTATGAAGAGCGAGTTTGATCAACTCGCCACCCTGACAACCATCGTGCCCCCCATCTTTCTCGCGGTGGCGGCTTTCCTGCTCAACATCGTCATTGGCCGCCTAATTGATACTGAACGCGAACAAGTGGGCCTGCTTAAAGCTTTCGGATATTCCGACCTGGGGGTGGGGTGGCACTATATGAAGTTTGTGCTCGCCATCACGAGCGTTGGGGTGCTGATGGGGTGGTTTTTTGGGGCCTGGCTCGGTCACGGCCTGACATCCATGTATACGGCGTATTTCCAGTTTCCGTTCGTGTTCTATCGGCCTGATCTGAGTACTTTTATCGGCTCGGGCGCTCTTTCTTTGGCGGTGGCTGTTGCGGGTGCGTGGTTTGCGGTGCGGCGCGCGGTCAGCATTCCCCCTGCTTTGGCCATGCATCCTCCGGCGCCTCCCGCCTATCATAAGGGCGCGGGCAACCGCATCGCCTTCACAAAGTGGCTTGGCGCGCCAAGCCGCATGATTGTGCGGCACATTGTACGTTGGCCGGTGCGAGCGGGGCTCACCATCATCGGCATTTCCTTTTCGGGGGCTTTACTGGTGTCGTCGTTCTTTTTTCTCGATTCCATTGATGAAATGCTCGATCTCTTTTTCTTCGCCAATCAGCGACAAGATGTGACCGTGGTGTTTTCAAATCCACGTTCCGACATTGTCGTTGAGGATCTGCTTAACCTGCCAGGCGTTGAACGCGCAGAGGCGTTCCGCATAATCCCCGTCAAGCTTCGCCATGAGCACCTGGAAGAACAGGTCGGCATTACCGGTATCGATCAGGGTGCGGACTTAACGCGACTTGTTTCCTCCGACGGTATTCCTGTTGAACTGCCGCCCGATGGACTGGTGCTGACCGAACAGCTCGCCACCATGCTTGATGTGGCAATCGGGGATTGGATTGAGATCGAAGTGATGGAAGGCCGCCGCCCCCACGTGAGCGCGCCGGTAAACGCCATCAGTCAGGAATATGTTGGCCTTTCCGCCTATATGGACCGCGCGGCGCTCAATCGAATGATGGAAGAAGCGCCAGCGGCTTCAGGGGGATACTTATCGGTGGATGCCAGCATGCTGCCCGCGTTCTTTGAACGGGTGAAGGATATCCCCGCCCTCCAAGGGGTCACTATGCGCGGCGCATCGCTTGAAGTATTTGAGGAAGTTTTGGATGAAACCATGGTCTCCATGATCTCGTTTTATGTCCTCTTCGCTTCGCTCATCGCCATTGGCGTGGTCTATAACAGCGCGCGTATCTCCCTATCGGAAAGGGCGCGCGAACTTGCCAGCATGCGTGTGCTTGGATTTACCAAAGGCGAGGTGGCGGGCGTTCTTTTGGGTGAGCTTGCGGTGATAACTTTTATCGCCTTACCGCTCGGGTGTTTTTTGGGCTTTCTGCTCGCCTTCCTTATGGTTCAGCAATTCAGTAACGAGCTTTATCGCTTGCCGTTGATCATCTATCCGTCGACTTACGGATGGTCGGTCATCGTTGTTTCGCTGTCGGCGATCGTCACCGGCGTTATCGTGGCGCGGCGGGTCAATGGCCTTGACCTTGTCGCCGTGCTTAAGACCAGGGAGTAAGTTCCATGCGGAAACGACGCGTTTGGATCATCCGAGGGGCCGCTACGGCGGCGCTGTTGATCGCGTTGATCTATGCCTTTCTGCCGCGTGCAATCCCGGTGGATATGGCCACAGTTGAGCGAGCCCCATTGGCGGTTTCGGTGCGCGACGATGGCTATACCCGTGTGCGCGAGGTTTATCGGGTTTCAGCGCCAACCACGGGGCGGGTTTTGCGCTTTTCAGGCGAAGTGGGCGATGAAGTTGTAGCCGGTGAAACCGTGCTGGCCAATATTCTTCCCACTGATCCTGCCATGTTGGACGTGCGCACAAGAACGGAACTGGAGGCCGCCGTCCGGGCAGCTGAGGCGGTTTATTCGCTTGCCCAGGCTGATGTCCGCCGCGCGGAGGCCGCCGTGGATTATGCGCGGACTGATTATCGCCGCACCGAGGAACTTGCCCGCCGGGGCACAGTCTCCGAAGCCGCCCTTGACCGCGCGCGGCTGGAATTGAGAACGCAAGACGCGGTGCATCAACAAGCTTTGGCCGCGTTGGATGTGCGCCAACATGAACTGGAAACCGCACAGGCGGCTTTAATTGGGCCCAGCGGCAACGGCGATGGCGGTGAAGATGATGAGACCTCGGGGTGCTGTGTTGCGGTGCGGGCACCGGTGTCCGGCCGTATCCTTCAGATTTATCAGGAAAGTGAATCGGTGGTCACGGCTGGCACGCCCCTGGTGGAAATTGGTGATCCCCATGATCTTGAAATCGTTGTCGATCTGCTTTCGACCGACGCGGTGCGCGTTAGTAAGGGCGACGAAGTTATCATTGAACGGTGGGGCGGCGAAGGCACGCTCAACGGCATCGTGGACCGCATTGAACCCTTTGGCTTTACAAAAGTGTCGTCATTGGGGATCGAAGAACAACGGGTCAATGTCATCATCGCGCTCACCGACCCGCCCGACATGTGGGAGCGGCTGGGACACGGCTACAGGATCGAAGCGCGCGTCGTCTTGTGGCAAGGCGCTGATGTGCTGCAAGTCCCGCTCAGCGCAGTTTTTAGCCATGGCGAGGGCCGTGCGGTGTTTGTGGTGCGCAATAATCGGGCGCGCCTTAATCCCGTTGAAACCGGTCATCGCAACCCCGATGCGGTGGAAATATTGAGCGGGATTGAAGAAGGCGACATCGTCATTGTCCACCCAAGCGACCGCGTGGCAGCGAATGTGCTGGTTACTGAGCGGGGTGATGACTAGTCCATAAAGCCATCCCGGATCACTGGACATCAAAAACGTTTGCACTAATGTCCTGTGGCGAGCCAACAAACGAATCGGCTTGTCGGGGACAAGATACTTATGACTGCAAAAGCCAAGCACTACGAAAAGATGTACGGCATGTTTGAAGCGTCGATCTCAAAACGGGTCGATTGCGGGAAGATGTGCTCACCGCTCAATGGCGGATCACCAGTATGTTGCAGCACCGACCACGCGGTGCCCATCGTCACAACCGGTGAGTGGAAACACCTCAAAACCGTTAGCGACGCTTGGGCCAAATACAAGCCCGACGATAAGGCGGGCCACAAGATTGTCGATGAGCTGCACGAAGATTGCCGGGCTATCGAATGCCAAATCGCGCCTTACTGCGACCGGGTCAGTCGCACGCTCGCCTGCCGCGCCTTTCCGTTCTATCCCTACTTCACAAAAGAAGAAGAGCTGGTGGGGCTGTCGTATTATTGGACCTTTGACGATCGTTGCTGGGTGATTTCGAATTTGCAGGTTGTTGAGCCTGAATTTGTCGCTGAGATGCTGGATACATACGAGTTTCTCTTCAAGAAGGATCGCGACGAAAAGGAAGCCATGCTGGATCAATCCAAATCCATGCGGAAGGTTTTCGGTAAAAAGGGCAAGCTCATTCCCATCGTCGGGCGCGACGGCAAGTACTTTAAGGTCCTGCCCAAAACCAAGGGCGCAGTAGTCCCCGCTGAACTGTCAGAATTCGATCGCCTGGGACCTTTCAGGTCAGACAAGGCCTACCATAAGGCAATCAAGGAAGAGGGCGGCGACCCCACGGGCCATTCGCTGAAGGACGCCGAAGTCTGATCTTCAAACGAACGTTACGGCGGCGATGGGCGGAAAGCGCTCAGGCAGTTGATGCCACCTGTCCCCGCCATCTTCAGTAATCCACGCGCCGCCTGTCGTTGAGCCCATTACAAGCCGCTCCCCGCTTTCATCAATGGCAAGGGCATGCCTGAAAATGAGATCGTATGACGCGGCCTTGGGCAGGCCACCTGACAGGATATCGAAGCTCTTACCCCCGTCATCGGTGCGTGTGACCACCAGCTGGCCATCTTTGGGGTAACGGCCTTCATCGCTCACTCCGGGAACGAACCAGGCGCGATCAGGATTTTTCGGATGCACCGCGACAGCAAACCCGAAATTCGAGGGCTCATGCTGGTCGAGCTCCGACCAGTTCTTGCCAAGGTCCGTGGACCTGAAAATCCCATTGTGATGCTGCATCCAAAGCGTATCTGGGACACTGGTGCATTGCACCACCTGGTGCGGGTCTTGCTGAATACCGTCGTAGGCCACATCGGGCGGCGTGTAATCGGCGCGCAATCCCTCTGTCCGCAGCTCCCAGGTCTTGCCGCCATCTTCGGTGCGCCAAACCCCACCGATGGAAATGGCAATGGAGACATGATCGCGATTGCGCGGATCAATGCAGATGGAATGAATGCCGGATTGGTCAAAGCCGCCGCCAAACCATTCGGTGCGAGAGGCTTGGTTCCATAGCGCTTCGTTGAGTTGCCAGCTCGCGCCATTGTCTTGGGAGGTAAATATCGCGCCCGGCAGGGTCCCCGCCCAAAGCCGTCCGGCGCCATCATCCGCCATGACCCAAACCATTTCCACCGATTGCTCTTCGTTCTCTGGCAGGGCAGGGGCGGCAGCTTCGTTCCAATTGGCGCCTTGGTCAGTTGATGAATGCAACTTGGGCCCGAAGTGGCCGTCGGTAATGGACACATGCCACGCTTTTTCTGTGGGCAGCGTAAATGTTACCGGGGAGCCCAAGAAATGCGACCCTTTGATTTGCCAATTGTCTTTTGCGGCGCGCTGAAGGTCGAAAAGACCTTTCCGTGTACTGATCAGAATACGGTTCGACATGATGTTCCTCCCTCGGGCAACGCCCTAGCCGCCCGACAGGGCTTGCATGACATATATTTCGCAAGCGTCTGTGACGGGCATATCGAGCACCTCTTCCGGGCCCTCGCGTTTATTGTTCAGAAATATGGCAACGTGTTTTCGTAAATTTCCGGCATCGTCCAGAATGTAAGTCCGTGCGGCGGGAGTTTCCTCAAACGCCGCGTCCAGAACGGAACGCACGGTATCTCCCGGCATCTGCCTCAGATCCGTATCGATCACGTTTCGTAAATGGCGTGTGAAGGCAATTTGAGCCATGACCTCTCTCCGCGTTTGGCGTTGCGATTATAGCACGGATAGCCCCCACGTCAGGGACCTGGGTGAGCAATGAGAGGGCACTCATCAAAAGCCTGTCCGGTCAGATGACAACCCTGGCATTATCGTGTGTCCTCCGTTGGCTTTGGGCGGCGGCAGGTCTATGCTGCGCCGAATTTTTCACGATGAACAGATGGTGGGGGCCTCATGCGCCGGTTAGCTATTTTACTTGGGTTTGGAATGTTACTTTCTGCTTGCGGGCAGGCTGAGGATAGTCAGGGGGATCAAGACGCAATGGATCAGCAGGCCGATACGTCAGTCGAAGAGGTCGCTGCAGCGCCGATGGTGCCGGACGCAGAGCAGATCCCCTATGAGATGACAGCCCACGGGGACACGCGGGTTGATCCTTACTATTGGATGCGGGACCGGGAGAGCCCTGAAGTTATCTCCTATCTCGAAGCTGAAAATACCCATGCGGCGTATTATTTCGACCAACTCGCTGATGTGAAAGACGCATTATTTGAAGAGCTGGTCAGCCATCTTTCGGAAAGCCGCGACAGCGTTCCTTATGTGCGCAATGCCTATACCTATTCGATCCGGTTTGCCGATGGCGCAGACTATGCTGTCATATCTCGGCAATCTGTTGCTGAGGGAAGTGAAGATGAAACGCTGATCGATCAACCGGCGCTTGCCGATGGTCATGACTATTTCGTGCTGAACGATTGGGATGTTTCGGCAAATAACCAAGTGCTCGCCTATAGCATCGATACCAATGGGCGCGAGCTCTACGACATCACCATGACGGATCTCACCACAGGTGAGATGATTGACGAAGTTATCGCTGATACCGACGGCACAGTAATCTGGTCAGCGGATGGTTCAGCGCTCTATTACTTGCGCAATGAAGATGAAACCCTGCGTCCCTATCAGCTTTGGCGGCACATTGTCGGCACGCCCCAAAGCGATGATCAGATGCTTTATCAGGAAGATGATACGGAGTATCTGCTTTTTGCCGGGCGCACAAAGTCAGACCGATTTCTGACACTGACCTCGTGGCTTAGAACTTCAACGGAAGTACGCCTTGTTGATTTGAGCGATGCCGCAGCCGCGCCGGTTTTGTTTGAAGCGCGCCGCGACCCCCATCAATATTATGTGGATCACGTGGGCGAGACATTCTTCATCCATTCCGATGAAAATGCCATGAACTTCCAGGTCTTCACCGCTCCGGACGAAGGCGGTCATCCGGGGGAATGGTCATTGCTTGTGCCGCACCGGGACGACACCTTGGTTCAGGGGGTGGAAATCTTTGACAATCATCTCGTGCTTGAAGAACGGTCCGGCGGCAATGTCGCCATGCATGTCATCGACCTTGCAGGAGAAACCGAACATTACATCGAAGTTGGCGGCGAAGTTGGTTACGCCACCTTTACTGAAGGTGCGGGCGATGTTGTGAACATTGAGGCGGACGCGGGCTTCCTGCGGTTTCAATATTCCTCCTACAATACGCCCACAACCATTTACGACTATGACCTCGTGTCCCACGAACTCGCCGTGCGCCGTCAGGATGAAGTGCTGGGAGATTTTGATTCGGCCAACTATGAGACGGCAAGGGTCTGGGCGCCCGCGCGTGACGGCACCATGGTTCCGGTGACGCTGGCTTGGCGTGGGGATATGGGCGGTGAAGGACCACGGCCGCTCATGTTGCGCGGCTATGGCGCTTATGGATCATCCTATGATCCGAACTTTACCTATGCCTGGCTGCCGCTCATGGATCATGGCTTCGTTCTGGCGACGGCGCATATTCGCGGTGGCACGGAAATGGGCCGCCAGTGGTATTACGACGGTCGCCTGGGTAACAAGATCAATACGTTCACGGATTATATCGACGCAGCTGAATTTTTGGTGCGTGACGGATGGACCACCAGTGATCAGATGATTGCGCGCGGCGGATCCGCTGGTGGGCTTTTGATGGGCGCTGTTGTCAATATGCGCCCCGACCTGTTTGAAGGCGTGCTCAACCACGTGCCCTTTGTGGATGTGATCACCACCATGTCCGATCCGACCATTCCGCTCACAACTTATGAGTGGGTGGAATGGGGCAATCCCATCGAAGATGCGGAAGCTTACAACTACATGCTGTCCTATTCGCCTTATGACCAATTGGCGGCGATTGAGTATCCGCACATGTTCATTACAGCGGGGCTCAATGACCCGCGGGTGCAATATTGGGAACCCAGCAAATACGTGGCGCGGGTTCGCGATCTTGATCAGGGCGACAATGTTTTGTTGTTCAAAACGAACATGGGTTCAGGGCACTTTGGCACCACAGGGCGGTTCTCCCAATACGAGGATATCGCAAGGGAAATTACCTTCATGATGTGGGTGCTGGGCATGACGGACGTGCCCGCGCCATAGGGCCTACTTCCAGGCGCCGAGTTTTTTGTCCGCGTAGGTTTTGACCTTTTCATAGAAGGCAAGGCTGTCGCGGATGAAGACCTCTTTGGTGAAAAGCTCATTGAATGAGTTGGTGCCGCCTTCCACGCATTGCTGACGCAATTGCGGAGAGGCGATCATGCGGCGCATGGCATCGATCAGCGCTTCGGTATCGTTGATGGGAATCAGAAGCCCGTTTTCACCGTCCTTGACGAAAGCGCCGGGTCCTTGACTAGCGGCGGCGATCAACGGTTTGCGCGCGGCCCAGGCATCAACGGTGACGGTGCCAAAGGGTTCATACCGCGAAGGGAAAGCTACAATATCGCAAGCGGCAAGCAAGCGATCGCGATCGTCGCGCCAGCCCAAGAAACGTACGCGGTCATCTATGTTTAAAAGCCGCGCCTGGGTTTCGAGCTGTTGGCGCAAAGGACCGTCCCCTGCAATCCAGCAATAGGCGCCGGGCACTTCAGCCAGAGCATCCAAAAGAACGTCCAGGCCCTTTTTCCAATGAAGTCGCGCCAGTGCCAGAAAGACCGGCTTGTCTTCCGGTGTGTCGAGGCTCGCCCGCTCAACGGGCGCAGCGCTTTGAAATTCGGCGTATGTGTGGATGATCTTGGCTTTGTCCTTGGGCACACCAGAATCGGTAATGTGCCGCAATAAATCTGGCGTTAGGCCCACGTGCCAATCGCAATTTTTAAAGCGGCTACGTTGGTAGTATCCGCCGTACCAACCCACATTGCGCGCGTGATACTTGCGCGGAGCATAAGTGCCCGCGCGGCGCATCCAGTATTCGATCACATCGGGCTGGAACCGCTCGATGGCGGAGCTCACTGTGCGCTGGGTTGCGAAACGAAAGTATCGATGGAAGCTCGCAATACTGACAGGGATACCGAGCCGCTCAAAAGTTTCGAGCCGGTAGTCATTATTGTCGCGTGTGACAACATATTGCTCGACGCCTGCCTCAGCCAGCGCCACCACCGATTCGAGAAAGATGTTCTCAGCCCCGCCCGTATCGGCACCGGCCATCACATGCATTACTTTCATGAGGGTCCCCTAGGCCGCCTCCCAAACAAGGGCTTTCATGTGCCACCCGCTGCGGAAAAGCGCAAGGCGGCAAGGTAAAGGGGCTGATATGACGGCCATTTGGGGAAACGGCACTAACGTCGCAGGGGCTGGAAACCGGTGGATTTCTTTGCCATGGTTAGATCGGTACGGGCATGAGATTTGAGGGATCGCCTGAATGAGCACCACCGGCGCCAAAGTGCCGCCATCTGACATCTTCGCGCCTGGCGGACACAAGCCGGCCCTTGGGCCCTGTGCGGCCTGTGCGGCACGCCAGCTGGCCTTTTGCAATGTGCTTGAAGAGGATGATCTGGGCCAACTCCTCAAGATCATGACCGAAACCAGTGCCGCTGCGGGGCAGGCCATCTTCTACGAAGGGGATGAAGCTTCAAGCGTTTACAATGTGACCGAAGGTGTGGTGCGGGTGTCCAAGATGCTGCCCGACGGACGGCGGCAAATTACGGGGTTCCTGTTTCCCGGCGATTTCTTGGGCCTGGCCCACGATGATGTCTATGCCTATACCGCCGAGGCGATATCGCCGATCCGCATGTGCCGCTTCAAACGGGGCAAGCTACTGGACCTGTTTGATGAGTTACCCCACCTTGAAAAACGTCTTTTGGGCATGGCGGCGGATGAACTTGCCGCGGCGCAGGATCAGATCCTTTTGCTGGGGCGTAAGACCGCGCGCGAGCGTGTTGTTTCCTTTTTCCGACTTCTTGCCAAGCAGGCCCGTAAACGCGGCGACAACGGCAACCCGATCTCGCTGCCGATGAGCCGTGCGGATATTGCCGATTATCTTGGTCTTACGATTGAGACCGTCAGCCGCACGATTACCAAGCTGTCCAAAGACGGTGTGATTGTATTGCCCTCATCCAACAAAGTCGTCCTCGCCGACATGGACGCGCTCGAAGCGATCGAGATGGGCGAAGAGGGTTAAGCGCGCTCGCGCTTTACCATTCCCCAATATTCTCCATCGACGCCCAGGGCTCCTGCGCGGGCAGGGCCGCGCCTTTTTGCAAAAGCTCAATGGAGATATTGTCTGGCGAGCGCACAAACGCCATGCGTCCATCGCGGGGCGGGCGATTGATGGTGACGCCGCTATCCATCAGACGCTGACAGGCGGCATAAATATCATCCACCACATAGGCGAGGTGACCAAAGTTGCGGCCGCCGCCTAACTCTTCAGGGTCCCAGTTGTAAGTGAGCTCCACCATGGGCGCGTTGTTTTCCCGTGCCGCTGCTTCATCTTCCGGGGCGGCAAGAAAGACAAGGGTAAATCGTCCCGCTTCCACCTCATACCGGTTGATCTCTTTCATGCCGAGCTTATTGACGAAAAAATCGAGCGTGGCGTCCAGATCGCTAACGCGGATCATAGTGTGTAGATAGCGCATGGAGGTCTCCTTTTCTTTGAAAGGGATGTTGCAGTTTACGCCGCGTCAGGCAAGGGCGGCGCGGCATATGTTGAAAGCCGCCGCTCGCGCGCCTAGGCTACAGCCAAACAAAGCGGAGTAACTCGCATGGCGGATATTTATCGGATCTATGGCGTAGAGCCCTCACCCTACTCAGTCAAGGTGCGCGCATACTTCCGATACAAGGGTATTCCGCATGAATGGATCGTGCGCTCTCGTGATCGCATGGAAGAGTTTCAGCGCTATGCCAAGCTGCCACTCATCCCATGTGTGGTCGGGCCAGACGAAACAGCGATGCAAGATTCCACACCCATCATTGAGGCGTTAGAGAAGAAATTCCCTGATCCTTCGATCATTCCTGACGATCCGGCGGCGGCCTTTTTGTCTGCTTTGCTGGAGGAATACAGCGACGAGTGGGGGAACAAGCACATGTTTCACTACCGCTGGACTTATGAAGCTGATCAGCAAGCGACCGCCGATTGGATTTCGCGCGAAACCATGCCGGACGCCAGCGAAGAAGAAAGGGCGGGCATCAAATCAATGTTGCTTGACCGCATGCCCAAACGTTTGTTTTTTGTGGGCTCCAGCCCCGAAACCCTCGAACAGATCGAAGGCTCTTACAAACGGCTCTTGCGTTATCTGAATGATCATCTGCTTAACCGCGAATACTTGTTTGGGGGTCGGCCCGCCCTTGCCGACTTCGGCATGTGGGCGCAGCTCTATCAGCTCTCCATCGACCCAACGCCGGCCCGCGTGATGCGCAGCGGCTATCCCAATGTATTGGAATATGTGGAACGCATGGCCTTCCCCGAAGCCATTGGTGAATTCGATGCCCTGGACGATCTTATGCCCACGCTTGGCCCGCTATTGGAAGATGAAGTGGCGGGCCTGTTTCTGCCCTGGTCGGACGCCAACGCCAAAGCCATTGCGGCGGGGGAGGAAACGTTTTCTGTGGACCTGCAAGGCCAAACGTTCAGTCAACAACCTCAAAAATACCACGCCAAGTCCTTGAAGGTTTTGCGCGACCGTTATGGCGTGATGACAAACACAAAAGAGCTTGATCCGATCCTTGAGCGTACCGGTTGCCTTAAATGGCTAAAAGGTTAGGGCGATGAATTTTTCTTCCGACAATGCGGAAGGTTGGGCCCCTGAGATATTAGCGGCGCTCGCGCAAGCCGGCGAGGGGTCCGCGCCGTCTTATGGGGACGATCCGCTTACGAAAAAGGTAGAGCGCCGGTTTAGCGAAATATTCGAAAGGGATGTCGCGATCTTCCTGGTGCCGACGGGAACGGCAGCAAACAGCCTTGCCTTTGCAACCCTATGCCCGCCTTTCGGTGCGATCTTTGCGCACGAGATAGCTCACGTGCATGTGGATGAATGTGGCGCGCCGGGATTTTTCACCGGAGGGGCCAAGATGGTGGCGCTTCCAGGTGAGGGAGGAAAAGTTACCCCAGATAATCTCTCCGCGACCCTTAAGTTTTCTCCCCAAGGTGTTGTGCACCATTCCCCAGCGCGGGTCTTAAGCATCACCCAAGCCACCGAATACGGAACGGTCTACACGCTTTCAGAGATTGAAGCCTTAGCAAAAATCGCCCATGGACGCGGGTTAAAGATGCATGTGGACGGCGCGCGCTTTGCCAATGCGCTGGTTCATTTGGACTGCACGCCCGCTGAAGCCACTTGGAAAGCCGGGGTGGACGTCATGTCCTTTGGCGCCACCAAGAACGGCTGCATGGCGGCAGAGGCCGTTGTGTTTTTTGACCCAAGCCAGGCGGGTGATTTTGCATACTTGCGTAAGCGGGCGGGGCATTTGTTCTCCAAACACCGTTTCTTGTCGGCTCAGATGCACGCCTATCTTGAGGGCGATCTGTGGTTGAGGCTGGCGTCCCATGCCAACGCAATGGCAACTAAGTTGGGTGATGGCCTTGCCAGCATTGACGGCGTGAAACTTTGGTATCCCGTGGAAGCGAACGAGGTCTGTCCATCATTTCCGGCAGGGGTCGCTAAGAAACTAAAACAGGACGGTGCGGCCTTTCACCCCTGGGTCATGCCCGGCGATCCATCCGGGGGGCAAATGTGCCGACTGGTCACATCATTCAAAACAACAAAAGACGAGATAGACAGTTTTCTGACCGCCGTGCGCGAGCATTGCCGATAGGCAATGTCAATTTTGCCCGGCGTCGGGAGAGGGGCGAGCGATCGCCGACAGGACGGTCCGTGAGCGGATGAATGACCCTAGCCGCGCGATCGAAGCTTCGGCCTCCTTCACCGGCAGGGCCTGGAAAACATGGTACATGTCGCCCCAAACCTCCACGCTTACATCAACGCCCGCATCCTCGGCCAGTTTCGCGATGCGCACGGCATCGTCCTTTAAGACTTCATTGGACCCCACGTGAATAAGCATTGAGGGCAATCCGTGAAAATCACCATAAAGCGGAGAGGCGCGCGGGTCGGTGGGTAAGTGTCCGCCAAGATAGTTCTGCGCGAAGTTGGTGAGATCCCGCAAATCCAGATAAGGATCGCGGTGGGCCGCGGTGAGCAGTGATCGTCCAGTGAAAGCAAGATCTGTCCAAGGGGAAAGCACAACCACTGACGCGGGCATGGGAAGTCCCTCATCGCGCGCACCCATGGCGGTGGCAAGCGCCAGTCCGCCCCCTGCTGAATCGCCTGCGAGCACGATCCCGCCAGGGTCAATGCCGCTCGCCAAAAGCCAGCGATAGCACGTCATGGCATCCTCATAGGCCGCGGGAAAAGGGTGTTCGGGGGCCAAGCGATAATCCACCAAAAGTGCACGGGCGTGGGCCTGATTACACAGCTTTGACACCAGGGCCCGATGGCTTTCCGGGCCCCCGGAGCAATATCCGCCGCCGTGAAAATAAAGGATGACCCGGTGGGCGCGGCTGAGGCTGCGTTCGACCCATTCCGCGGGCACGCCATTGACGTTTACGGGAGTGATTTTCGTCTCTTTATGAGGCTTTCCAAAGCGCTTTGCGCCGTCCGCGATCTGTTTGCGGCAGACAGTCACCTCCAGATCCGCGCCCGCGCGATGGCGCTGGTTACGCAGATGCCGAAGAATGAACGGCAGTGCCCGGTCTTTAATTCCCGGCATGAAAATTCCTCATACGGTCTGAATTCGGGCGCAAATCTAGACCGCGCGGGGCCCCTGATGCAAATGCGCTCCGTGACCTAGATCAAGGCGGTGGCTTGAACCTCTCTTTTAGATGACCGTCAGGAGGTATCTATGCGTGCCCTTTGATTTACATGGAATGCAGGCCGGTGAGCGAGACCGGGCCTATGTGCTGGTGCATCTAATGAAGCCAGAGGTGGATCTCGCACGCTGGCGCGCCTTTTTACAGACCATCGAGGCCAAGAACAACAAGGGTGCGGAACGGGGGATTACCGTCGCAGCGGTCAGCGATGAGTGTCTTGTGGGTCTTTATACTTGGGCGGTTCAGCCCAGCCTTGATCACAGAAACGTCTTCAACGTCGATAATTTCATCGCCACTGGCGCGCTGGATCCCGAACCGCTGTTTGATGCCATGATCAAGAAAATGGATGCCCAGGCGCATGAACTTGAATGCGGCGCGGTGCAGGTATCCGTCCCAAGCATCTATACCGGGACAAAGCAGCAACGCCTGCTGCAGGACTGTTTTCTGTCAAACGGATTTATTGTCGCCGATCAAAAACTCCGGCGCGATTGCAGCGCAGAAACAAGCGTTCCTCGTACATGTGGAGGCGCGCCCGGAACCAAAGCTCCGGACGCGCTCCACTAACCGCGTAAGTGATAGGGGGCTAACCTCTCTAGGGGGAGGGAGAGGTTACGCGGCTTTGTTTTCAATCGTTTTGGTGCCGTCGGTCGCTTTGATTTCAATGCGGCGCGGCTTTAATGCTTCGGGGATTACCCGTTCCAATTCAACGGTCAGAAGGCCGTTTTCAAGTTTGGCACCTTTTACTTCCACGTGATCGGCAAGCTGGAAGCGGCGATCAAAGGCGCGCGTGGCAATCCCTTGATGCAGGAAAGTGCGCTCAGCCTTGTCCTCGGTGCGTTTGCCCGTAACCGCTAGCGCGTTTTCCTTGACCTCAATCTCAATGTCGTCTTCGCCGAAACCGGCAATGGCCATGGTAATTTCATAAGCGTTTTCATCCAGCCGTTCGATGTTGTAGGGCGGATAGCCTGAGCTCGTATCGAAGTTCGTGCCGCCGTCAATCAGATTGAACAGGCGGTCAAAGCCAACGGTTGAGCGATATAGTGGTGATAAATCAAATGTCCGCATGGGATCATCCTCCTCTGAGCGATGTCTATGAGGCACGCCAATCTGGCCGTACCTGGGGTTTGCGTTTTATGCGCTTTGGGCCTCGTTTGAGCACCCGGCGCAAGACTTAGGTGGGGAGGATTTTTGTCTGTTCAAGACCCAGCGACGGGAAGAATTTTCACTAAAGTCCCGCGACTCAGCAGTGCCAGTGCTATTGCCGCGCCAACAAATGAGACCGGCCAAAGCCCCCAAACGGGCAGGGCGGCAAATCCCGCAGCCAGCGCCAGCCCTCGCAGGGGCAGGGAAAGTGGCCCTTCGAGCCAACCTTCCAGCGCCCCGGCAAAGGCAAGGAAAGCTGCCGTGCCCATGAATGTTACCCAGGCAATTTCAGCAGCGGTTCCGCCGATCAAATGGGTGTAAGCAAAAAGCAGCGGCACCAGATAAAGCCCTTTGGCCAGTTTCCAGGCGGTCAGGCCTGTGCGCATGGGCCGCGTCCCGGCAATGGTCGCGGCGGCAAAGGCGGCCAGGGCGACAGGCGGGGTGACGTTTGAATCCTGGCTCAACCAAAAAACGATTAAGTGGGCAGAAAGAAGCGCAGATATTGCCACCGCTTCAGGCACAACGGACTGGGTTAAAAGCGGCACCATCTCTGGTGGTACTTGCGCAAGCAGGCTTCGCGCGGCGTCCGCGCTTAGCGGTAGCCCTGGCGTAAAAGTGGGATCAATCAGCATAAAGATTGATTGTGCCTCGGCGCTAACCCCGCCTTGCATCAGGTAATGAACAAGTTCCGCATTTTGGATCAACATGGTCAGGGCCGGTGCGGCAAGGGTTGCCAGCACGATGTATGCGGCGGTGACGGGTAACCCCATTCCCAGGACCAGCGAGGCCAGCGCGATCAACACAAGAGTAAAAAGCAGGCTCCCGCCCGCCCAACTGGTGATCATCAGGGAAAATGTATTGCCGACGCCGGTCATACCGATCACGTTGACGATCAGGCCCACGGCGACCAGAAGGATCGCTGTTTGGGTCATGGAGCGCACGGCCATGGTTGTTGCGCTGAGAATTTTGCTCGGCCCCATCTGCGGACCCGCGATCCATGACAATGCGATTACAGACAAAGTGGCGATCCCTGCCGCGTAAGTGGGTGTGAACCCCGCAATAAGAATGCCGATGAGCACCAACAATGGCACGAGGAAGGTCCAACCGCCGCGCAAGACATCCACTACCGTCTCACCCGGCTCAGCGGAGGGAGTTAGCCCCGCTTTTTGTGCTTCGATGCGCACAAACATGCCCACGGTGAAAAAATAAAGCAGCGCCGGGATCACCGATACCGCCACGATGTGGAGATATGAAATCTGCGTGAAACTGGCCATGACAAAGGCGCCGGCACCCATGACCGGGGGCATCAACTGGCCGCCGGTAGAGGCCGCAGCTTCCACTCCTGCCGCAAACCGGGGCGGGAAACCTGCGCGCTTCATCAGCGGAATGGTGACGGACCCGGTCGCGACCGTATTGGCAACGGCAGAGCCGGTCACCGATCCCATGAGCCCTGACGCGAGCACAGCGATAAGCCCCGGGCCCCCGGTAAGGCGCCGTGCGGCGGCCTTGGCCAGGCGCACGATGAAATCGCTCGTGCCCGATTGGGTCAGGAAGGCGCCAAACAAAATAAACATGAAAACAAAGGACCAGCTGATACGGGCGATGGGCCCGAACATGCCTTCTTCACCGTAATAGCTGCGACGAAGAAGTGTTTCCCAACTCAGGCCGGGGAAATGAAAGACGCCGCCAATCCAATTGCCCCACATGACCACATAGGAAAGAGCGATGATGATCAGCACCGGGATGAACCATCCGGTGGTGCGGCGCGTAAACTCAAGAACCAGAAGAATTGAAAGCACCGATACGGTCCAATCGGCGGCATTGAAATTGGCCCCACGTGCATAAAATCCGGTCTCGGTGAAGACGAGATAGATGGCGCAAACCATCGCCGCGACCCCAAGCCCTGTATCAATCCAGAAGGTGAGGTTGCGCAGTGCCGCGGTGCGAGGTCGCGCGAGGGGGTAAAGCAATGCCGCGGCAAGCCCGAACATCCCAAAATGCAGCGCTGAGCGCCAAAGATCAGACATGGTCGCGACGGTGTTGAAGTATAGATGCGCAAGCGCGATCAACGCCGCCAGAACGGCGAAAGCCATGCCTAGGCGGCCCTCAAGGGCGCGCGCTTTTTCGGGCAGAAGGTCGGTGAGGGGGTCTTGCTGCGCCACGGGGCCGGGCTATTCCGTCTGCCGAAGCCGGTCGGGAATTTCAACGCCCACTTCCTCATAATAGCGCAAAGCACCCGGGTGCAGCGGCAATGGCAACCCTGCCACTGCTCGTTCCAACGACATATGGGACGTTGCCAAATGAATTCCGGTAAGGAAGGACAAGTTCTCATAAATCGTTTTGGTGATGAGGTAGACCACCTCTTCATCGATATCGGCGCGCACGGCAAGAAAGTTTGGTTGCGCTACGGTGTGCACAATCTCAACTTGCCCCGGATAGGTGCCTTCGGGAATGTCGAAGCGCGTCCACAGGGGATATTGCGCATTCACCTGTTCGATCTCTTCTTCGGAAAATGAAAGAATTCTGAGATCATCGCCATCGGCGGCAAAGGCGCGGGTAAGAGCGGCAACGGGAATTCCTGCAGGCGCATTCATACCGTCGATAACGCCGTTCTGTAGCGAATCCGCGCTGGGGCCATAACCTTGATAGACCAGCTCAAAATCTTCGTCGGGATCGTATCCCAGCGCGCCCAGTATGTGACGGCCCGAACCCTCTGTCCCTGAATTGCGCGCGCCAATGGAAATCCGGCGCCCGCGCATGGCGTTCAAATCCGCCATGGTGCCAGTGTCGGTAAATCTCGTGCGGGTGACGAATTGTTCGACGTTTGGCCAAAGCATGGTGATTGAGCGCAAGGATGATTGTGGGCCTTCGTCAGCCAGCGGTCCTTCGCCGCTCCAGGCCCAGGCGCCATAGAGCCCTTGCAGGATGGCGAACTGCGCTTCGTCATCGCGCAAAAGCCGGACGTTTTCACCCGACCCGGCGGAGCTGATGGCTGACAAGGATACGCCGGTGGCCGGTTCCAACCGGACTTTGGTGAGGGTCGAGATGGCAACACCGACAGGGTAGTAGGTGCCGCCCGTGGTTGCTGTGCTGAGGATATAGGAGCGATCCTCATCTTGCGCCCCTGCAGCTCCGGCGAGCGCGGTCACAATAACGACTGTCAGACTGAAAATCAGGGAACGGAACATATTTTACTCTCTTGATAGCTAGCGGGTTTGGCGCCCACACAGGATCTTCGTTGTGAAGGTGCAAACCACTTGATCGTGTTGGTTTAAAATCTCATTGCGCGTGGCGACAATGCCGCGATCGCTGCCCTTGGGCTCCAGGGCGCTTATCTCCATCTCCAGATGGATGGTGTCGCCAATTTTAACCGGGGCGGTGAAACGCACGTCTTCCATGCCGTAAAAAGCGATGAATGATTTAGGCAGCACTTCATATGGACCAAGGCGAAAGGCGAGGGCCGATCCGATGGAAAGAACGAGCATGCCGTGGGCGATGCGCTCGCCAAAGGGCGTCGCGGCAGCATAGGTGACATCCGTATGGAGTTGGTGCCAATCCCCGGTCAGCCCCGCAAAGGACGTGATATCGCTTTCGGTAATGGTGCGGCCGGGCGTGGTGCGTCTTTCGCCAACCTCAAAGTCTTCAAAATAGCCGCGGGGCATTAACCGGTTCTCCTCATGATTTAAACACAATACAGTGCCTCAATAACGGCGCAACCAAAGCCGGTCCTCACTTTCCGGAGAACTCGATCATGTTCAGCCCCCGTCTTGTTTCAGTAACGATTGCAGCCTTTTTTCTGGTCGCGGCCTCGGCCTGCGCACAGGAACCAGCGCGTTCATCTGAAAATACTATTTGGGACGGGGTTGCGGAAAGCCTTCCTAACTGGTGGCGCATCGCTGAGTTTGAAGTGACCCAGCCAGAGAGCTCTGCGGAAGCAGATGAGCCTGCGGCGGCAGTCGAGCCTTCAGGCAAAGGGCCGGGGGCACCGGCGATAGACAATACCGCTGACGGGGCAGTTTCCGACAAGCCTGGGGCCATTGTCCCTGGTGCGGCAACCGCCCCACGGTTTGCGGCAACGTTGGAGCTGACCGAGCAAATCTATGAGCCGCTCTATTCCCTCGATGGCATTGCCATTGTTCAACCCATCATGGAGGTGGGCGATCAGATCGAGATCACCGGATACGCCCTCTCGCAAGATGATGCGGTCTTCGCTGATCCAGGGATTATCCATCTTGATCAAGAAGGGTTTGTCGACCTTGGCCGCCCGCTTGATGCCTTCGACATGCCCGCGCTTGTATTAGGAACCCTTGAGGCGGACGAATTTCTTGCCTCTCGGGACGCGGTGCGCGCTGAAGGCACCATGCGCAAGGTTATGGGTGATACGGGCGAAGAGCTCTGATCAGGGCCTAATAGGAAATGACACCGGCCCGGCTTTGCGCAAGGGCGCGGCAAGTTCGGCAAACTCACATAGCAGCGACCGCGTTTTGCGTGGGTCGATAATATCTTCCACCAGAAATGCTTCTGCGGTGCGGAAGGGCGAGCGCACTTCGTTCATGGCGCTTTCAATTTCGGCGCGAAGGGCATCGGGGTCTTCAGCTTGTTCAAGCTCTGACTGATAGGCCGCTTCAATTCCGCCTTCAAGGGGCAGCGAGCCCCAATCCCCCGATGGCCAGGCGAAGCGATAATGAAAGCGCGAATGGTTGAGGTTCGCAGCCCCCGCCACGCCAAAGGCTTTGCGGATCAGGATCGAACACCACGGCACGCTTGCCTGATAAACCGCCGCAAGGGCGCGGCAGCCATGGCGAATGGTGCCAGCACGTTCTGCCTCTATGCCAATGACAAAGCCGGGGTTGTCCACCAAATGCACCACGGGCAGATGGAAGGTTTCGGCAAGATCTATAAAGCGCACGATCTTTTGCGCCGCATCCGCCGTCCAGCCGCCACCATAGTGGTAAGGGTCATTGGCAAGCACCGCCACGGGCCAGCCGTCAAGGCGCGCAAATCCGGTAATGGCGGACCGGCCCCACAGCTTGCCCATTTCAAAAAAGCTATCCTGATCAACGACACTGTTGATGATTTTGCGCATTTTATAAACCTTGCGCCGATCTTCGGGCACAACGCTCACGAGTGCCTCGTCTTCGCGGTTTGGATCATCGGTGGTTTCAGTGCGGGGCGGCAATCCGTCTACGGATGATGGTAGGTAGGTGAGAAACCGCCGTGCCATCTCGATGGCTTCGTCTTCACTTTCCGCCACAGCATCCACAACCCCGTTGTGGGCATGAATATGCGCGCCGCCAAGGCCTTCCTTATCCACGTCCTCCCCCAGACGCTTGACCACGGGTGGGCCCGCGACAAAAACTTGGGTCAGGGCTTTGACCATCACCGAAAAGTGGCTCGTGACCAGCCGCGCCGCACCCAGGCCGGCGACGGGACCCAGCCCCAGCGCGACCACGGGGACCGTGGCCATATTGCGCACCACCCAGTCCCAGCCTGGATTTGCGGGCACATAAGTGCGCGCCGATGTGTTGAGGGTCTTGACCGAACCGCCGCCGCCGGTGCCATCGATCATGCGCACCAATGGCAAGCGCAGCTCATGGGCCATTTGTTCGGCGGCGACCATCTTTTGCCAGATCGCCGCATCCGCCGCCCCGCCCCGCACGGTGAAATCATCGCCAGTGGCCACAATGGGGCGGCCTTCCACATTAGCGCGGCCAAACAAGAAATTGGCGGCCATAAAGTCCTTGAGGCTGCCGTCATCATTGTATGCGGCGCGACCCGAAAGCTTGCCAATCTCGCGGAAGCTTTCTTTATCCACGAGGCGCAAAAGGCGTTCACGCACATTGAGTTTGCCGCGGTCTGCCTGGCGCTTGAGTTTTTCGTCGCCACCCATTTTTTCTGCGAGCGCAGAGCGGCGTTTCAGTTCCTCAAGTTCCTTGTCCCAGGCCATGTGCAATCGTCCGTCTATTTTTTACTGCGCGTCGCCGACAATGAATTGAGCAAAGTCCAATGACTCAAGAAGGTAGGTATTGACCAGGATCTGCAAGGCATCGGGGCCAATACCGCCGGTCGCATTGATGTTCATGACAAGGGTTGGGTCACCTTCTTCGTCCACATAGGCGCGCGACCAATTGCGTGCCTGTCGGAAGATGTCGTTCCATTCATAGATGGTTTGGCTGCTCACCGGGCGTGGCGCCTCATACCAACTGTAAAGGGTGATGTCCTCGCAACCGGTCGCATCGCACCCATAAAAGAAGATATTGATGTTGCGGGCGGTAAAAGTTCCTTCGGTCTCAATCTGAATGAGCGGGAACCCGCGATTGTCTGTTGTCTCTACGAAGCGAAGATCATTGTCGACGAGCGTTGCGCCAATGTTTTCGACAGTCAGTTTTTCGATCACCTGCGCTTGCGCGGGCAGGGCCCCAAAAAGGGCGGCAACGAGGATGGATAAAATGATACGCATGACGGACGTCCTTAACGTTGAATTGGAGAAACGAGCTTAGCTGCCGCCGCAGGATGGCGCGAGCCCCGATTTGGCGTCGTTATGGCCTCATGGTGGGGGTATAGGGCCCCTTGAGGTCATCAAGATTAAGGGCGGCAAAGCGTAGCCAATCCCAAATGGCAGGGCGGGTTTCGCGCGGATCGATGAGATCGTGCACGGAGAAGGTTTCCGCCCGTGGGAAGGGTGATTGCGCCGCGGCAAGAGCGTCTTCCAGCTCTTTTCGTTTGGCATCCGGATTGTCCGCAGCGGCAATTTCCCGCCCAAAGGCGACCGCCACGCCGCCTTCCAGGGGAAGCGCTCCTGTTTCCGCCGAAGGCCAGGCAAGGACATGACCCTTGGAGCCAAAATGCGCCGCGGCAGCTACGCCGTAAGCTTTGCGCACAATAATGCTGATCCAGGGGACGCGGGATTGAACCACCGCCATCACCGCCGCCGTGCCGTGGCGGATGGTGCCAGCGGCTTCGGAATCCGGGCCGATCATAAAGCCGGGTTCATCGACGAAAGATATAATCGGTAGACGGAAGGTATTGCACATGTCCACGAAACGGCGGACCTTTTGCGAACCCTCCGCCGTCATGGCCCCGGCGTAATAGCGGCAGTCATTGCCAAGAATACCCACCGGGTGGCCGCCAAGCCGCGCAAGGCCTGTGACTTGCCCGGGCCCAAAGGCGCGTGTCATTTCAAAAAAACTGCCCGTGTCCACCACATGTTCGATGAGCTTGCGCATTTTAAAGGGCTTGCGCCGATCTCGCGGGATGATGTCGATGAGCGCTTCATCCTTGCGGTCGGTGGGATCGCTTTTGTCGCCCATCGGTAAATCGGCCCAAACGTTTTGCGGCAGATAACTCAGGAAGGTGCGTATTTGGGCGAGGGCGTCCTGTTCGTCCTTTGCGATATTATCCACGGCGCCGGATTTGGCGTGAACGCGCGGCCCGCCGAGCTCTTCTTTGGTCAGCTCGCGGCCCAGCGCGCGCTCCACCACTTTGGGCCCCGCAATCAAGAGCTGCGCGGTTGCTTCACTCATGACTGAAAAGTGCGAAGCGGCCAGTCGCGCGGCGGGAAATCCCGCAACAGGTCCAAGCGCCGCAGAGGCGACGGGCACTGTGCCCATGGCTTGCGCGATTGAAAGAAATCTTGGGGTCGCAAACACGGGATCACCCGAGGGGCGTTTGCCGGAGGATCCGCGCACTGATCCGCCGCCGCCTTCGAGCAGGCGCACAAGCGGCACTTTGTAGGTGAGCGCAAGTTCTTCGGCATAGACGGATTTGCGCAAGCCCGCCGCGTTAGGCGAACCGCCTTTAAGCGTGAAGTCCTCGCCGCCCACGGCAACAGGCCGCCCACCGATTTCAGCAAGGCCGGTGACATAGTTCGCGGGCGTGAAGCTGCCATCGTCTTCTTCCGCGCCGGCAACCTGCCCATGCTCCACAAAGGAGCCTTCGTCCGCCACCGCGGCGATGCGCTCGCGCACGGTAAGGCGGCCCTTTTCATGATGGCGCGCAACCGCGTCGGCGCCGCCCATTTTTATCGCTTCTGCCTTGCGGCGGGCGATCTCATCTGCTTCGTCTTTCCAGCTCATGGGGCAAAGTCTAAGCGAGGCTTTGATCAAACCCAAGACTAGAGAGCGGGGGGCAGCTCTGCTAAGACAATAATTATGACAGCTTTTGACAATATTTTTGCGCGCCTTGCCGAGCTCCTTGACGGGGCGGAAGGGTTCCCCGCCACGGTTCAGTTTGACCTGGGCGAGGCAGGCACAATCCACATTGATGGATCGAGCGGCAAAATCTCAGTAAAGCCCGTAACAGCTGCCACTGCCTGTACCGTGGCCATGCCGGTGGAAACTTTCACACGCATTCTTGCGGGCGAGCTGGACGAAACGGCGGCTTTCATGGCTGGCGAAATGCGTATCACCGGCGAAGTAGGTCTTGCCACGGCGATAAGCGATCTGATCCGGCATCAGGCGCAGGTCCAGGCAGCCCAACTTGAAAGTAACGAAATCAAATGACTGTCGCGCCGCTGATTTCCATTCCTGAGAACCCATGCCCAAAGGGCGGCAAAGCGGTCTTTATCAGCAACGGCGATATTCGTTTGCGGGCGGCAAGATGGCCTGCGACCGCCGCATCCCCGCGGGGCACGGTGATCCTTGCTCATGGACGATCTGAGTTCATTGAAAAATACTATGAAGTGATCGGCGAGCTTTTAGAGCGCGGATATGAGGTGTTTACTTTCGATTGGCGCGGGCAGGGGCTTTCCACAAGAGAGCTTGAAACCCGCGAGCGCGGTCACATCAAATCTTATGACGATTACTTTGCCGATATCGACTGTGTATTTGCCAGCGACATTGCCAAGGATCTTCCGGCGCCGCGCAATCTGCTGGTCCATTCCATGGGCTGCAATATCATGTTTCGGTATCTGCACGCTCATCCTGATCTTGTCTCTCACGCAGTCTTTAGCGCGCCCATGTTTGGCATAGGCGCGAGAAATGCGCAGCCAATTTTAAGCGCACTTGGCAAAATCGCGGTTGTGATGGGCAAGGGCGAAGGCGAACCTTTCTTCAGCAAAGGCGGCAATCCTACGCAAGAAGAGTTTGAGACAAACCCGGTTACCTCCGATCGCAATCGATTTGGACGCACGAAAAAAACCATCACAGCGCATCCAGACCTTGGGGTTGCGGGGCTCAGTTGGGATTGGGTTAAGGCATCATTTGATTCCACACGGGCGATGATGCAGCCGGAATTTCTTGAGCATTACATAGTGCCATCACTCTTCCTCGCGGCGGGGCGGGAAAAGCTTGTAACGCCGGATGCGGCCGCGTGGATAGCAGCGCATTCGCAACATTGCGAGGCGGTCACCATTGAAGGCGCACTCCATGAGATTATGATGGAGCGGGATCCCTTTCGGCGGCAGTTCTGGGCGCTGTTTGATGAATTCTTAGGTCGCGACTAGCTCAGCATCTTAAGAACGCGTTCGTGCAACGCCTGATCGCCAGTGGCGACAACTTGCCCCCCGTCTTGGGGCGAACCCCCATGCCAGTCGGTCACCATACCGCCCGCACCTTCGACAATCGGGATGAGCGCCTGAATGTCAAAAGGCTTAAGGCCTGCTTCCAATACAATGTCGATGAGCCCATGGGCGAGTAGGCAATAAGCGTAACAATCCGTCCCCAAACGAAGCATCTTGGTTTCGCGCAAAAGCGTGTCATAGGCGTCTTGTTCGCGCGGTGTTGAGAACAGTTCAGGCGTGGTGCAGGCAAAGATCGCATCGCTCAAATCAGCGCAGGGCCGGGTTTTCAGCGGTGTGATCACACCCCTGCGCATTAACGCCGCGCCGCCGGGCCAGCCTATGAAACGGTCCCCCACAAAGCATTGGTCCATAACGCCAACCACAGGTCTTTTTCCATCGTTGTAGCCGATCAATGTCCCCCAGGTAGGCATGCCGGCGATGAACGCGCGGGTGCCGTCGATGGGGTCGATCACCCAGGTGGCGCCGCTGGTGCCGTCCTTGTTTTCAAACTCTTCGCCCAGGATCGCGTCTTGCGGGCGTTCTTTTTCGATCAGCATGCGGATTGCCTGTTCCGCACCTTTGTCGGCCACCGTGACGGGATCAAACTGGCCCACCGCATTGCCGGTTTTATCTTCGGTCACTGGGCCTTTGCGAAAAAGGGGCAGGATCACCGCCCCTGCTGCATCGGCAGAACGGCAGGCAAAATCTACTATATCGTCATAAGGGGCGGGCACGTTAAGGGGCATGCGGGGGACCTGCTTTATTGGATGCATTCGGTTGCCTCCATTTCGCACTTGTGCTGAGGCCGGTCAATCTCATATGCTTTGCGCATAACGCCGGGAGATGATCTCCCCCGCGATCCGACCAACACGCCGATGAAGGAGGGATATCTATGATTGTGACCAAGCTCCCTCAGGCGGGTGTCTGAGCGTTTCGACGCGATTTTCTTTCCTGCCTGGCATATTCCGCCTCGCAAGCACCAGCTGCGAGCGTTGGACCCTTGTCTATGACGAACAGGCAGAACAATGAATGAAGACCTCTCTGACCTTGGATGGTCAGCACATTTTATGATGCAGCTTGAGGCGGGCGACCTCGAGCAGTTTACGCCTGCGCGCGTTGCCCAGGTTCATCGCTCGCTAATCAAGGCCCATTGCGCTCAGGGCGAATTATCGCTGACCACAAAACCGGGTGAGAGTACCGGTGATTTTGCCGTTGGCGATTGGGTATTGGTGGATGCTGATTGCCGCATCGAAAGGCGGCTTGAGCGCCTTACCGAACTCAAACGGCGTGCGGCGGGTGTCGAGATGCGAGCCCAACTCATCGGCGCGAATATCGATGTGATTTTCATTGCGACCTCATGCAACAAAGAGTTCAATGTCGCCCGCCTCGAGCGCTATCTCGTTCTGTCGCGGGCTGCGGGAATTCCGCCAGTGGTCCTTTTGACTAAGGCAGATCTCACTGATGATGTGGCGCGGTTTGAACAAGAAGCGCAAAGTCTTGACCCGGCGCTGCCGGTCTTATCGCTAGATGCCCGAAGCGAAACCCAGGTTCAGGCGCTTTTCGATTGGTGGCGCCCAGGGCAGACCGCATCGGTTCTGGGATCATCCGGCGTCGGCAAGACGACGCTGCTAAACGCGCTCAACAAAGCCGACCATTCTACTGCCGGAATTCGCGAAGGGGACGCCAAAGGGCGGCACACGACAACGGCGCGAGGGCTTTACCCTGTTGGAGACGGGCGCTGGCTCATCGATACGCCGGGCATGCGCGAGTTGGGCCTACATGATGTAGCCGAAGGCGTTGAAGCTGTTTTTGCAGACATCATTGAATTGGCATCGCAATGCAAGTTCACAGATTGCCAGCATGAAGAAGAACCAGGTTGCGCCGTGCAAGGCGCTATTGCGTCAGGAGATCTCGATCTGGATCGGCTCAAGCGGTGGCAGAAGCTCGAACGGGAAGAGCAGTGGAATAATGAAACGATTGCTGAATCGCGCCGCCGCAATAAGCAACGAGGCCGTCACATCAAACGCGTCTCGGGCGAAAGGATGGCATTGAAAGGGCGGCCGCCAAAGTAAGGATCAGGCAGCTTCCGTCTTTCCTTCATTGCTCGGTTCCGTAAGCGCTTTGGTGAGCTCCAGCAACCGCCGGCGCGGGCCTTCCTCCAGGGCGTAATAAGCGCGCACAAGTTCCAAGGTTTCCTTGTCGGCAAGAAGATCAGGGCTGAGCGTGTCACCGGTATCAGTTGATTGGCCGTGGCCTTCGAGGCCTTCAAAGAAGAACGATACCGGCACACTTAAGGCCTGGCTTAGATCCCAAAGACGGCTGGCGCTAACGCGGTTGGCGCCGCTTTCATATTTTTGGATCTGCTGAAATTTAATGCCGACGGCGCCAGCGAGTTGTTGCTGTGTCATGCCGATCATCCAACGCCGGTGGCGCAGACGTTTGCCAACATGCAGGTCGACAGGGTGTTTGCCTTTGCTCGCCTCCGCGGGCGGGCTTTCGGGGTCCTGCGGGGTGGTTGTGGACATAATAATACGCTCCATGACAGTTGCACTAATGCCGTCCCTCGCCCCCCGACGCAGTCCAAGACTGCAGCGGGACGGTGTCTAAACAAGGGCAGTCATCTCAAAAGAGCGCAATCCTTATTCGGCGACTAGATTAACCGCATTTCCCGTGTTGAGGGAGCCGTTCACCTGGAAGTGATAGGGTTAACCATCAATCCTGCAGAACGCGGCGCTTCCGATCTCCAGGGAAAAGGACCCGTTTGCGAAGGCGAATGGCGCCAGGCGTCACTTCCACCAATTCATCGTCTTGGACGTAGGAAATGGCCTGCTCCAAGCTGAGAATGGTCGGCGTGGTCAAACGAATGGCTTCGTCTTTGCCCGCGGCGCGGATGTTGGTGAGCTGCTTGCCTTTGATGGGGTTCACATCAAGATCATTGTTGCGAGAATGTTCGCCAATAATCATGCCTTGATAAACTTCCGTACCGGGATGAATGAACAGCTTTCCGCGATCCTCAAGATTGAATAGGGCAAAGGCAACGGCGGGGCCATTGCTGTTGGAAATCAAAACACCATTATTCCGGCCCCCGATGGGGCCCTTATGTGGGGCGTAGCCATGAAAGACCCGGTTCAAAACGCCGGTCCCACGTGTGTCGGTTAGAAACTCACCTTGATACCCAACCAGCGCGCGGGTCGGACAATAAAGGGTTAGTCGCGATTTGCCCGCGCCGGCTTCCCTCATATCGGCAAGTTCACCCTTGCGCTTTGTCAGCTTTTCAATCACGACGCCGGAATATTCTTGATCCACGTCGATTACCACTTCTTCGATGGGCTCGAGCCGCCCGCCGGTTTCAGCGTCGTTTTTGAACAGCACGCGCGGACGGCTGATGGACAGCTCAAAGCCTTCGCGCCGCAGGGTTTCCACCAGAACGCCAAGCTGCAATTCGCCCCGGCCGGCAAGCTCAAAGGCGTCTTTGTCATCGGCATCGCGCACGCGGATAGCCACATTGCCTTCCGCTTCGCGCATCAGGCGCTCGCGAATGACACGGGATTGAACCTTGCTACCGTCGCGGCCTGCAAGCGGCGAGGAATTGATCGACACGGTTACGGCAAGGGTGGGCGGGTCGATGGGCGGCGCGGGGATCGGCTCCATGATCTCAAGATCGCAAAGCGTATCGGCGACGGTTGCCTTCTGAAGGCCCGCAATAGCCACAATGTCGCCCGCGCGAGCAACTTCCACCGGGACCTTTGTCAGGCCGTGAAAGGCAAAGATTTTTGTCACACGGGTCCGCTCGATCAGGCTCCCGTCAAGACGCATGGCCTTGATGGGGCTGTTGACCATCAACTTTCCACTTTGAACGCGCCCGGTCAGAAGGCGGCCCAGATAAGGGTTCGCTTCGATCGTTGTGGCTAGCATGGAAAATGGTTCGTCCTGATGCTGGGACTGCTCAGGTTCGGCCACATGTTCGACAATCTTCTCAAACAAGGGCGTTAAGTCTTTACGCGTCTCAGCCAAATCATTCACGGCCCAGCCATCACGACCTGAGGCAAATAGAGTTGGGAAATCGAGCTGGGCTTCGGTTGCGTCCAGCGCCGCGAACAGATCAAAAATCTCATCATGAACTTCATCAGGGCGGCCATCGGGCCGGTCGATCTTGTTCACAATCACGATGGGCTTTAAACCCAGCGCAAGCGCCTTGGTCAGCACAAACTTGGTTTGCGGCATGGGGCCTTCGGCGGCATCAACCAGCAAGATCACCCCATCCACCATGGAAAGGATACGTTCCACCTCACCGCCAAAGTCCGCGTGACCCGGCGTGTCCACGATATTGATGCGGTAATCGGCCCATTTCAGGCTCGTGCATTTAGCGAGAATGGTAATTCCGCGTTCCCGTTCCAGGTCGCCGGAATCCATGGCCCGTTCGGCCACCTTCTCATTATCGCGGAACATGCCGGATTGCTTCAGCATCTGATCCACGAGTGTGGTTTTGCCATGATCAACGTGCGCGATGATCGCGATATTTCGTAACGACATAATAATGCGCCTATTTGTGTTGGATCAGTCGGGCAGGCGCGCGACTTCGAGCCAATAGCTTTCGTCAAACCCGGGTAGATCGAGATTGGAGAGGAACTGCCGGGTGCAGGCCTCCCAAGAAAATTTCTCCGCGTGGGTACGGCATTCGGAGGCACTTGCGCAACCCAAGGCCTTTTTACAGGCCGCTTCCAGGTCCTCATCCACCGCGCCAACGGTGCTGCCTTCCAATATATCGGCCGGGCCCTGCACCGGATAAGCCGCAACAGGCGTACCGGCAGCCAGCGCTTCCACGACCACCAGCCCGAATGTGTCGGTTTTGCTGGGGAACACGAAAACATCAGCCTGGGCATAAAGCGCGGCAAGTTCATCGCCGAACTTGGGCCCCAGAAAACGCACCTCAGTGTACTTGGCCGCTAATTCGTCAAGCATTGGCCCGCTGCCCACAACGACCTTGGTGCCTTCGAGATTGAGGTCGAGAAATGCCTGAATATTCTTCTCGACCGCAACGCGGCCCACATAAAGCCAAATCGGCCCTGGCAGATCGAGCGGCGGCGCTGCTTCCGCCATATCGGGGGTGAACAGCGCCAAGTCAACCCCGCGCGACCATATGCGCAAGTTATTGAACTCGCGGTCTTTAAGCTCATTCTGCAGGGAGGGTGTCGCCACCATGACCGCTGATGCGGGATTATGGAAGCGGCGCAAAATGGCATAGCCCCAATTGATCGGAAGTTTTGTGCGCGCATGAACGTATTCGGCAAAGCGTGTGTGAAACGATGTCGTGTACGGATGATCATGTCGCACACAGAACCGCCGCGCGGCCCAGCCCAAGGGCCCTTCGGTCGCAATATGAATGGCATCGGGCTGATAGACATTGATGATCCGCGAGATCATTGAATAGGGCGCGAACGCCAAGCGGATTTCCGAATAGGTCGGAA
>Ga0209578_10000323_pt1 | contig 68544 bp, 57 predicted proteins | sample tdAd472_FD_187127 | JGI IMG/M metagenome (GOLD analysis project Ga0209578, IMG submission 187127) | Marine sediment microbial communities from the Atlantic coast under amendment with organic carbon and nitrate - tdAd47.2 (SPAdes)... | ecosystem: Environmental > Aquatic > Marine > Coastal >...
TGCCGGAGATCCGCACACTGCTCCGCGAGCACGCGCCCGCGGCCTTCATCACGGTGGAGCGGGTGGACCGGGCGGACGGGGCGATCCAGTCGCCCGTGAACTCGCCGGAGAACCCGGAGAGCCGGTTCAAGCGGACGTTTCTTGAGCGGCTGATGCCGGTGCGGAAGTAGGGCGGGTTGGGAGGGGGGTGTCTTACCGGTCCGCGTGGCCCGTCGCTGACGCTTCGGGCTCGAGTGGCGGGGTCTCCGCCGCGCGTTTGATGCCGTGGAGCATGCCCCGGAAGACGACGTGGTGCAGGGGGAGGACGGCGTACCAGTAGACGAGCCCGAGCAGGCCGCTGGGGCGGAAGCGGGCGGTCATGGTGAGGGCGGTGGATTCGTGGTCGTTGCTTTGGCCGTCGCCCGCGTCGGTGGTGAACTCGAGTGTGGCGGTGCCGGGGACCCACATCTCGGCGGTGAGGTGGAGGCGCTCGGGGCGGTCGATGCCGGTGACGCGCCAGAAGTCGAGCGCTTCGCCGTAGCGGACGTGCTCGGGGTCGCGCCGGCCGCGTCGGAGTCCGGGTCCCCCGATGAACTGGTCCATCCAGCCTCGGACGCGCCAGAGGAGGTCGGCGGCGTAGTAGCCGTGCCCGCCGCCGACGCGGCAGACGGCGTCGAAGACGCGTTGCGGGTCGGAGTCGATGGCGATGCAGCGCTGGTCGGTGAAGACGGTGCCGCCGGCCCAGTCGGGGTCGCCCGGCTGCGGGGCGCCGGGCTGGTCGGCGCCCGTCGGGAGGCCGGCGTCGGGGATGGGTCCGGCGGCGGACCACGAGGTCTCAACCTGGCGCGCGTTGATGTGACTCAGCGCGTTGCGGATGGCGAGGCGGGCGGTGCTCGGGATCTCGGGGTCGTCGGAGGGCATCAGCGTGCGGGCGCGGTCGTCGCGACAGACGACGCGGTTGCGCAGCCCCTCGGCCAGCGGGCGTGCGATGCGGGGTGAGACCGGCGTGACCAGCCCGATCCAGAGCGACGAGAGCTTGGGCGTGAGCACCGGGACCGGGATGATGAGGCGGCGCGGGAGCCCGAGTTCCTCGGCCATGGTGCGCATCAGGTCCTTGTAGGGCATCGCGTCGAGCCCGCCGATGTCGAGCGTCTCGCCCGCGGTCTCCGGCGTGGTGAGCGTGGCGGTCAGGTAGTGCAGCACGGTGCGGATGGCGACGGGCTGGCACTCGGTATCGACCCAGCGCGGCGTCACCATGACGGGCAGGCGTTCGACGAGGTAGCGCAGGATCTCGAAGGAGGCCGAGCCCGAGCCGAGGATGATCGCGGCCCGGAGCACGGTGACCTGCGCGCTGGAGGTGCGCAGCACCTCTTCGACGTCGCGGCGCGAGGCGAGGTGGGGCGAGAGGTCGGCCCCGGTCTCGCCCAGCCCGCCGAGGTAGACCACGCGGCGCACGCCCTCGGCGGTCGCGGCGTCGGCGAAGGTTTGGGCCAGGCTGTGGTCGTGCTCGCGGAAGTCCCGGCTCGAGCGCATGGAGTGGACGAGGTAGTACGCGCCGTCGCACCCGCGCATGGCGTTGCGGACCGACTCGGGGTCCTCGGCGTCGCCCTGCACGATCTCGACGCGGTCAGCCCAGGCGCGGTCCTCGAGCTTGCGGGGCGTGCGGGCCAGGCAGCGGACGCGGTAGCCCTTGTCGAGCAGCAGCGGAACCAGCCGGCCGCCGACGTAGCCGGTCGCGCCGGTGACGAGCAGGGTCGAGCCGGGTGGGATGGTGTTGGTGAAGGTCATTTACCCGAGCGTGGCGCGGAGAAGGGCGAGCGGACGCAGTCGCGTGACCGGCATGCCCGTCATGGTACAGACCAGCCTGGCGAGCAGAGAAGCGTTGCCCTGCGGGTCGATCTCGGCGACGGGTCGCCCCGCGAGCAGGACCGTGGCGGGCGGCCACCACGGCGCCCGGGACGGGTCGAGGCTCGGGAGGGACGACCGGAACGAGGCGAAGAGGCCCCCGGCGGCCCGGAGGTCGGCGAGGGAGTCGGCGTGGATGGCAAGCCGGTCGGCGCGTCCTTCGACGCGGACGGCGGCGCGGTCAGCGCGGGTGAGCGTGAGCTCGCCCGAGAGTCGCAGGCTTTGGGATTCGTGCGCGCTCACCCGTTGTTGGTGGTGGTGATGGAGAGCTTGCCGTCGAGCTTCCAGTTGGCGTGGGTGGCGTTGTCGCCGGTGCCGGAGGGGACGCTGACGTCCATGTCGTGGAAGGCGTAGGTGATCTCGGCGTTGCGACCGGTGAGGCGGTCGTACAGGCCGATGGCGAGGTCGGGCCAGGTCTGGGTCTGGTCGGCGGTGGTGGTCATCGGTTCATCCTTTCGGGTGTGCGCGGCGATTCGCCACGGGGCGTAGACGGCCCCGAACAGTCGTGTATGAGGGGACTTGCGGGGGTGGGTTCGAGGCTCGGAGCGACCCGATGCGTGGAGGGGGGAGAAATCCGGAGGCGGAGGGGAGTGGATGCTTCGACGCGGGTGGGTGTGCCCCATGCCGCATGTACATCGGAAACTTTGGCGGTGGAATGGCGGGTTGTGGTCAGTCGGCTTGGTCGCGCGGCCCGTCGCTGACGCTCCGGGCTCCATTCTGATTGTTGCGGAGCCGTCGATGCCTCGTCCGCCCGCTGATCGGCGATTTTTCCCCCGGTTGGGGAGAGGGGGTTTACGCCGGCTGGGTGGTGCCGAGGCCTCGGACGGAGGCCTCGCGCCGGAGGCGCTGGGCGCCCTCGGCCTGCTGGGTGGCGCGTGCCTCGGCGGCGAGGAAGTCCTCTCCGAAGCGGAAGAGGCGGAACGAGTTGCCGATGACGAAGACGTCGGGAGCGAAGTGGAAGAGGGCGGCGACGCCGACGCCCAGGCCCGCGGCCGCGGAGGACGAGCCGAGCGAGACGAAGGTGCCGGTGGCGGCGAGGACGAGGCCGATGATGGCCATGAGGATGGAGACGGCGATGTTCTGCGTGATGATGCCGCGGGTGCGCCGCGAGAGCTCGATGAGGAAGGGGAGGCGGTTGAGCTCGTCGGTCATGAGGGCGACGCCGGCGGAGTTCGCGGCGACGTCGGACCCGGAGCGGCCCATGACCACGCCGACGTCGGACTCGGCCAGGGCCGGGCCGTCGTTGATGCCGTCGCCGACCATCAGGACGCGGTAGCCCTGCTTGTTCATGTCCTTGATGAGCTCGTGCTTCTCCTCGGGGAGGCACTCGGCCTCGACGCCGTCCACGCCGACCTGTCGCCCGACGCGCTCGGCGACGGAGAGGCGGTCGCCGGTGAAGATGGCGGCGAAGCGGACGCCGAGGTCGCGGACGCGGTCGATGGTGCGTCGGGCGTTGTCGCGGACGCGGTCCTCGAGGCCGACGGCGCCGAGGTAGTTGCCGTCCTGGACGACGTGGACGCCGGACATGCCGTCGATCTTCTTCTCGGCCTGGCGGAGTGCGTGCTCGGCACCGGGGGCTTCTTCGAGGATCCAGGAGGCGCGTCCGACGAGCAGGGTGCCCAGTGCGGTCTCGGCCTTGACGCCGCGCCCGTGGACCTCCTCGAAGCGACCGTTGTCCTCGTAGGCGACCTTGGCCTGCTTGGCGGTGCGGAGGATGGACTGGGCGAGGGGGTGGTTGGAGTGCTGCTCGCCGACGGCGGCGGCCCGGAGCAGGTGGGCACCCTCGACGCCCTCGGCGGGTGCGAGGCGGGAGACCTCGAAGCGTCCGGAGGTGATGGTGCCGGTCTTGTCGAAGACGATGGCGTCGATGTTGGCCGCGGCCTCGAGGTAGGTGGTCTCCTTGACGCGGACGCCGAGGCGGGCCGAGGACGCGAACGCGGCGACCATGGCGGACGGGCTGGAGAGCAGCAGCGCGGTCGGGCAGGTGACGACGAGCACGGTGACGGCGGTGAGGCCGGCGCGGGCGGCGACGTCGTCGTCGGAGGACGAGCGGGCGAGGAAGTAGACCAGGGCCGCGAGCGAGAGGGCCACGGGGACGTAGAACTTGGCGACCTGCTCGATGAGGAGCTGTCGCTCGGACTTGGCCTGCTCGGCCTCGCGGATGAGGGTCTTGACCTGCTCGATGGAGGAGTCGTCGCCGGCGCGGGTGGCCTCGATGTCGATGTTGCCGGTGAGGTTGGAGGTGCCCGCGAAGACCTCGCGCCCGACCTCGGCCTCGACCGCCTCGGCCTCGCCGGTGAGGGAGGCCTGGTTGATCAGTGAGGAGCCGGCGATGATGCGTCCGTCGATGGGCAGGTTCTCGCCGGCGCGGACGCGGACGATCTGGCCGACCGTGACGGACTTGGCCTCGATCTCACGCTCGGAGCCGTTCTCGACGATGCGTGCGACATCGGGGGTGAGCTTCATGAGGCCCTCGATCGCGGCCTTGGCGCCGAAGGCGGTGCGCCGGACGATCTGGTCGGCGACGAGCAGGATGAAGGCGAGGAAGGCGGCGGTGACGTACTGCTCGACGGCCATGGCCGCGAGGATGGCCAGCGCCGCCAGCGAGGAGGACGAGACCTTCCGCTTGATGATCTCATCGAAGGAGGACTTGAAGAGGGGAAAGCCGAGCATGAGGGCGCCGAGCACCGCCGGGATGACGGTGATGGTGTCCTGCTCGCGACCGAAGAACCAGCCGGCGATGAGCGAGACGAGGGCGAGCATGCCGCCGACGAGGTAGAGCAGGATGTAGCGGTCGATCTCGATCTCGTGGTGCGAGCAGCAGTCGATGCCGAGGTCGGAGTCGTGGGCGTGGGTGTGGGTGTCGGCCATGGGTGTGAGTCCTTACTGGTTCCCCCCACTGCTCCGGGCCGGGATCGAGCGATCCGGCATTAAGAGGCCATCGTGGGCGGGGATGGTAGCCCCCGTGGGTGCGAACGCCCGCCCGGGAGCGGGTGTTCCCGCGGGGCGAGCGAATCCTTGCAGATCCCTTACGCCGTGTCCGGGCGGACCCCGGGCGCTCGGGTTGCCCCTACGCTACGAACACGGCGTGGCGCGGGTTCGCGTGTGCCGTGCCGGTTTTTCGGTCGGCCCCGTCGGGCGTGGCCGGGTTGGGAGCGTGATGAGCGACGCGGGCGGACAGGAACGGGTGTGCGTGCTGGGGCTGGGGCAGATGGGGCTGTGCTGCGCCGCGATCCTGATGAGCCCGGACCGTGGGGGCGAGACGCCCGAGGTGCGGCTGTGGGGGCACGACGAGGGTGAGGTCGGGCGCCTGGCCCAGATGCGGGAATCGGACAAGCTGCCGGGCTTCCGGCTGCCCGAGGGGGCGCGGGTGAGCCTGCACGACGGGGAGGCGCTGGAGGGGGCGACGCTGATCGTGAACGCGGTGCCGGTGCAGTTCATCCGGGAGGCGTGGGTGCGTCTGCGCGGTGTGGTGCCGCAGGGCGTTGGCGTGGTGTCGGTGTCGAAGGGGATCGAGAACGGGACGCTGCTGCGTCCGACGCAGATCGTGGCGGAGGTGCTGGAGGACGACCCGGACGGGGCGCCGCGTCCGCTGGCCTCGCTCTCGGGCCCGACCATCGCGACGGAGCTGGCCAAGGGGCTGCCGGCGACGGTGACGATCGCGAGCGACGACGACGCGTTCGCGGATCGTCTGCAGCGGCTGTTCTCGACGAGCTTCCTGCGGGTGTACACCAACCCGGACCTGCTGGGGGTGGAGCTGGCGGGGGCGACGAAGAACGTGATCGCGATCGCGGCGGGCATCATCGACGGGCTGGCGGCGGGCAACAACGCCAAGAGCGCGCTGCTGGCGCGCGGGATGGCGGAGATCACGCGTCTGGGGGTGGCGATGGGGGCCAACGCCGCGACCTTCAGCGGGGTGAGCGGGGTGGGCGACCTGGCGACGACGTGCTTCAGCCCGGAGGGGCGGAACCGCTCGTGCGGCGAGGCGTTGGGGCGCGGGGAGACCCTGAGCGGGTACCTGGCGAAGTCGCCGTTCGTGGTCGAGGGCGTGGCGACGACGTCGTCGGTGATCGACCTGGCGCGGAAGTACCGGGTGGAGATGCCGATCGCGGAGGCGGTGCGGCGCGTGCTGTTTGACGGGCTGGACCCGGTGGACGCGATCGGTCTGCTGATGAGCCGCGAGCTGAAGCGCGAGGTGGCGGAGTAATCGCGTGATCGCGCGCGGGTAGGATGTGCACATGGCAGGAGACCGACTGACATTCCCGATCATGCTGGGCGGGCTGCTCGCGGCCGGCGCCGGCGTGGGCGCCCTGGTGGCGCTGCTGACGCGCGGGCTGCCCAACAACGAGCGCGTGCCCGACCAGCGCACCGGCGAGGAGGCCCCGTACGTCGATACCGGGGTGGACCCGGCGAACCCGTACTCGCAGTTCCGGGTGCCGCCGTTCAGCCTGACCGGGGCGGACGGTCGCCCGGTGACGGAGGCGGCGTTCGACGGGGAGGTGACGCTGCTGAGCTTCTTCTTCGCGAGCTGCCCCGGGCCGTGCCCGATCATCTCGGCGAAGATGAAGGACCTGCAGGAGGCGACGGCGGGGACCGGCGTGAAACTGCTGAGCATCTCCGTGGACGGCGTGCGGGACACGCCCGAAGTCATCTCGAGCTACGCCCAGGGCTACAACGCCGATCCGGAGCGGTGGACCTTCGCGACCGGGGACCCGGCGCTGGTCGAGGCGCTGCTGGCCGAGATGCTGGGGTACGCGCTGGTGCGCCGGGCGAGCGACCCGGTCACGGCGTTGGACGGCACGACGATCGCCAACATCCTGCACCCGACCCGGATCCTGCTGGTGGGGCCGGACCGTCGCCTGATCGAAGCGCCGGCGAGCGCGACGGACGCGGAGGGTGTGAACCGGTTGCTGGAGACGGCGCTCGAGGCGGCGGGGGCGGGGTAAAGAACGCTGTCCCGTCGCGTGCGCTCCGGGCTCGTTGGGGGTGGCGGGGAATGTCTCAGGCCTGAGGTGTTGTGTGCGAGCCCGCGTGGCCCGTCGCTTGCGCTCCGGGCTCAATGTGTGTGTGTGTGGGGAGGGAGGGGGTTAGGTCTCGGTTTCTTCGGGCTCGGCGTTGTCCTCGGGTGGGGGCGCGTCCTTGGGCTGGAAGTCTTCGGGGGCTTCGGGCGGGTAGACGGTGCCGGGAACGGAGAAGGAGCCCTCGCGTTCGAGGCGTTCGCGGAGCGCGTCGTTGTTGCGGTTGAGCTGCACCCAGTCGAGCGGCTCGGCGCCGGCCTTGAGAACCTGGAACTCGACGTGGAAGTGGTAGGGCTCGAGGAAGGTGCCCGGGAGGGTGGAGAACCAGGGGTCCTGCAGGTTGCGGAGCATGGCGTAGGGGAAGGTGAAGGTGTAGTTCACGAGCCCGTCGGAGTCCTGGGTCGCGGTGACGGAGCCGTCCCCGGCCGAGGCGAGTGCGCCGAGGGTGGTGTCGATGCCGGGTCGCACGCGTCGGTTGAGGTTTTCGGTGAGCGAGCCGGTGGCGAAGCACTCGCGTGCGTCGCCGGGTAGGCCGCAGGACTCGAGGTCCTCGGGCGCGTACTTGGCGTGCAGGAGGGCGGTGTCGGTGTGGAGGTCAACGGGCTGGTTGAAGCGGACGCCTCGGACGGTGATGGTGATGGGCATGGAGGTGTCGATGTCCGAGAACCACGGTGCGCCGGGGTCGTTTTTGTAGAAGCCGGCCTTCACCACGCTGCCCTGCGGGTGGCCCGCGGCCTTGGAGATGCGGGTGCCCCCGACGGCGGCGAAGGCCTCGACGTTGTCGTCGAGGTGGACGCGGAGCGCGTCGATGTTGTAGGGCAGTTCGGCGGCGTACCGGACCAGCCCACGCGAGCGGGAGTGCCACGAGAGGGAGACGGTGGGGTGTTTCTCGGGCTCGACGAGCAGGATGGAGGGGTAGGGGGTCTGCGAATCCTGGGCGTCGGGCTGGGAATCGGACCCGGCGGTCGTGTTGGCGTCATCCGGCTGTGCGAGGAGCCCGGGGGCTATGAAAGCGGTTGCAAGCGCTATCAGAATCGGGAGTGGGCGTGACAAATTGGGCATGTTTTCCTCGCGTTCATGGACCGGTTGGGGTATATGTATCGTAGAGGGCTCGCGGTAGATGTGGTCTTTTCCGGGGTGTACGTACCTTGGCGGCCGCGGGTTTGAGTGATTGAACACCATCCAGAGATGTCAGGAGCAGCAATGCGTGCACGCACGACGGCAGGTTTGATCGGTGTCGCGGGACTTGTCGCGGCGGCGGGCTTTGTGATCGCCCACGACGAGGATTGGCGGAAACTCGCGGACCGCGTGCCGGCCGTGGAAGGCGACGTGTATCGGCTGGGCGACCCGGTGACCCGGGACAACTCCTTCGATTCGCTGAACATGGTCTGCTACGCGAACTTCCCCCTGAACACCTTCGGGCTGAACTCCTCGAACGGCACCGACGTCTGGGGGTACACGAGCCTCAGCGGGCGTGAGTACGCGATCATGTGCCTGGGCAACGGGTACGGGTTCGTCGAGGTTACCGACCCGGCCAACTCCCAGATCGTGGCCGTCATCTCCTCCGTGCAGAGCTCCTGGCACGACGTGAAGGTGATCGGGCAGTACGCCTACGGCGTCTCCGAGGGCGGGCTGGGCATCCAGGTGATGGACCTGTCCGACATCGACAACGGCAACGTCACCCTGCTCGGCAACGTGCAGAACGGCGGGCACTCCAGCAGCCACAACATCGTCGCCAACGAGCAGGCCGGCACCCTCTGGGTGGTCGGCGGCAACCTCGGCAGCGGCGGCCTGATCCACCACGACATCTCCAACCCCACCGCCCCGGTCGTGGACGGCGGCTGGACCGACATGTACGTGCACGACGCGCAGGTCGTCACCATCAACCCGGGCGACCCGCAGGCGGGCTCGTACCTCGGGCGTGAGATCGCGTTCTGCGCCTCGGGCTTCGGCAACGGCTCCACGAACACCGGCCTCCGCATCGTGGACGTGACCAACCCGAACAGCCCGCAGGTGCTCTCCACCCTGTTCTACTCCACCCCCGGCTACAGCCACCAGGTGTGGCTGAGCGAGGACCGCCAGTACCTGTACCTCAACGACGAGCTCGACGAGGCCAACGGCTTCGTGAGCACCACCACGACCCGCATCATCGACGTGAGCGACCTGGCCAACCCCTCTCAGGTCGGCACCTCGACCACCGGCCTGCCCTCGATCGACCACAACCTGTACATCAAGGACGGCCTGATGTACCAGTCCAACTACCGCTCCGGGCTGCGCGTGCTGGACATCTCCGGCAACCCCCTCAGCCCTGTTGAGATCGCCTGGTTCGACTCCTTCCCCGGCTCCGACTCGGCGGCCTTCAACGGCAACTGGTCGAACTACCCGTTCTTCGATTCGGGCACCATCGTCATCTCCGACATCGAACGCGGCCTGTTCGTCCTCGGGCTCGACCTCGAGAACCTGGACCTGTCGCCCGTCAGCACCCCCGCCACGCTCGACCCGGCGGGCGGTGACACCGCCCAGATCGACATCGTCGCCAACAGCACGTCCGTCGATGCCGGCAGCGTGCAGATGCGCGTCCAGCAGGGCGCCAACGTGCAGTTCATCTCCGGCACCAACGTCGGCGGCGACACCTGGGAGTTCGCCTTCCCGCCCGTCAACTGCGGCGAGAACGTGTCGTACTCCTTCAGCGCCGACTCCACCGGCGGCGAGAGCTTCACGCTCCCGGCCGACGGCTCCAGCTACGACGCGCTCGTCTCCACCGGCTCGGTGGTGGCCTTCCAGGACAACGCCGAGAGCGACCTGGGCTGGACCGTCAGCGGCGTCACGGCGCAGCTCTCCGGCGGCTGGACCCGCAACCTCCCCCAGGGCAACGGGCGCGGTGACCCCGCCACCGATTCCGACGGCTCGGGCAACGCCTTCCTGACCGGGTGGGACGCCGGAACCACCAACACCGACGTGGACAACGGCACCACCATCCTGACCAGCCCCATCCTCGACCTGTCGTCGCCCGGCTTCGTGTCGTACGACTACTGGATCAGCGACATCGCCAACGGCACGCTGACCCCCGAGGACGGCCTGTTCGTCGAGGTCTCCACCAACGGCGGCTCCAGCTGGACCCGCGTGCGGACGTACAACTCCGCCCTGGACGCCTGGATCTCCGACTCGATCGACATCGAGGCCGAGATCGGGCTGACCGCCAACGGTCGCGTCCGCTTCCTGGCGGCCGACGAGGGCGGCCAGAACGTCGTCGAGGCCGGCATGGACAACTTCGCGATCACGCAGATCGCCTGCGATCCCCCGCAGGACTGTGCCGCGGACGTGACCGGCGACGGCGTGCTCGACAACGGCGACATCGGCGCCTTCGTCACGCTCTTCCTGGCCGGTGACCTGTCCGCCGACTTCACCAACGACGGCGTGCTCGACAACGGCGATATCGGGGCCTTCGTGGTCGCCTTCCTCGCCGGCTGCCCGTAACTCGCCAGCCGCAACCCAATCCCATCGCGGGCCCGCTCCGGCGGGCCCGCTTTCTTTTTGTGCCCCGCCCCCCCCACCGCCACGTGAGATACGGCTTGGTCTCCCGCTCACAATCCGTTAGACTCGGGTGTCCGAAGGGAGATCTCATGCGCTGCAACGTTGTCACGGTCGTGCTGTCCGCTCTGGTGCTGACCGTCGCGGTCCAGTCCGCCTCCGCCCAGCCCTACGAGATCGAGTGGTACACCATCGACGGCGGCGGCGGGACCAGCAGCGGTGGTTCGTACACCCTGAGCGGGACCATCGGCCAGCACGACGCGTCCACGCCGCTCTCGGGCGGGCAGTTCACCCTCAGCCCCGGATTCTGGCCCGGCGCGTTGCGAGCGCCCGCCTGCCGACCGGACATCAACAACGACGGCGTGCTCGACCTCGGCGACATCCAGGCCTTCGTCGCGCTGTTCCTCGCCAGCGACCTCGCCGCGGACTTCAACCCCGACGGCGTGCTCGACACCGGCGACATCCAGGCCTTCGTCGCGGCGTTCCTGGACGGCTGCTGAGCAGGCGGTTCGCCACGCACGCCCGGCCCGTGCGGCTACGGTGTACCGATGCCGACCGCACGCGATCTGAGATTCACGTTTCTGGGAACCGGGACGAGCGCGGGCATCCCCGTGATCGGGTGCGACTGCGCCACCTGCACCAGCGATGACCCACGCGACGCCCGCCTGCGCACCAGCGCCTGCCTCCGATTCACCGACGCCGACGGCCAGCAGCGGACGATCCTGCTCGACGCCGGGCCGGACCTCCGCCAGCAGGCCCTCACCGCCGGGCTGGACCGGTGCGACGCGATCCTGATCACGCACAACCACGTGGACCACATCTGGGGACTCGACGAGGTGCGACGGTTCAACGCCCTGATGGGCGAGCCGATCGACGTCTGGGGCAACGCCCACACGCTCGACAGCCTCAAGCGGGTGTACAGGCACGTCTTCGAGCCCCACACCAACGTGCAGAAGAGCTTCATCGCCGAGCTGATCGCCCGAGAACTGACCCCGCTGGAGCCCATCGAGCTGCACGCCCTGCGCATCACCCCCCTCCCGCTGCTGCACGGGCGGCTCCCGGTGCTCGGGTTCCGCCTGGAGCACGCCGACGGGACGCGTGACGGCCTGCTCCCGCTGGCCTACTGCACCGACGTGAGCGCGATCCCGCCCGAAACGTGGGGGCACCTGGAGGGCCTGAGCGTGCTCGTGCTCGATGCCCTGCGGTTCCGCCACCACCCGACGCACCTGACGGTGGGCCAGGCCGAGGGGATCGCGTCGAGGGTTGGTGCTGATCGGACGTTCTTCGTGCACATGACCCACGACGTGCGCCACGGGCCGACCGAATCGGACCTCGGAGAGGGGATCCGTCTGGCGTATGACGGCATGGAAATCCTTTCGTCGTCCGATGTCGAATTGAAAAGTTGAAATGTCCTCCGTTATGTGGTCGAATGCAGGCTGATCCGACGCATCGCAAGTGTGGTGCGACCCACGCCGTGTCTTTCGTGCCGGGATGACCCCGGGGCTCGGCGGCGGGACTGCGAGAGAAGGTGAACGATGTCTGAGCCGGTGGACAACACCCCGAATGCTCCGACCCCGGGCTCCCACGCCGAAGACCTCGGACGCGGGCTGACCGGACTCTCCAGCGCCTGGCCACTCCGCGTGGAGTCGGACGGCGTGACCTCGCGACCGGATCCGAATCAACGCACTGACCAAACCGACTGACCGCTGGCTGGTCCGGGGCTGACACCCCCCACCGCCGCACGATTCTGAGGGCGGGTCGCCCACGCGACCGGCCCCCCGGATGCCCCGCCTGCGTGCCGTGAGCGGGGACGGGCGATCGGTCCGCGGCTCGGGCCCCAGAAAGGGGTCTTTCGCGGGCTTGCCGGCGCTTTCCGCGGGCTTTTGGGGGGTCTACACTCCCCTCCTATGGGCAAAAGCCGCGAAATCAAGGGCCGCATGAAGGCGGTGGGCAACATCAAGCGCATCACGCGCACGATGCAGATGATCGCGACGAGCAAGTTCGCTCGGGCGCAGCACGCGGCGACCGCGGGCAAGCCGTACAACGAGACGCTGAACGATCTCGTTGCGCAGCTGACCTCGGCCGCGGGCGACGACGCCTCGCACCCGCTGCTCAAAGCCGCGAACCAATCGGCGCCGGAGCTGACGCTGGTGCTGACGTCCGACCGCGGGCTGTGCGGGCCGTACAACGGCTCGGTCATCCGCCTGGCGCTGAGCCACCAGCGGGCGAGCAAGAGTGAGACGCGCGTCGAGGTGGTGGGCAAGAAGGGCATGAGCGCCCTGAGGTTCGCCAGGGTCTCGGTGGCGCGTCAGCACACGCAGTTCGGCGACAAGCCGGCCTACGAGGACGTGCAGCGCCTGGCCGACGACTTCATCGACGCGTTCACCGCCGGCGACATCTCCGGGGTGAAGATCGTCTCGATGCGGTACTACTCCGCCGGCTCGCAGAAGGCGGAGATCCGCCAGCTGCTGCCGTTCGACACGTCCGAGAGCGCGGGTTCCGAGAACTCCGGCGCCGGCGTGTACGAGTTCAGCCCCGACGCCGAGACGCTGCTTGGCTCGCTGCTCCCCGCGGCGGTGCGCAGCCTGCTCTTCCAGGCGTTCAACGACGCGGTCGTCTCCGAGCACGTCGCCCGAATGATCGCGATGAAGGCCGCGACCGACAACGCGGGCAAGATGGGCAACGCCCTGAAGCGTCAGTTCAACCGCGCCCGCCAGGCCCAGATTACGACGGAATTGACAGAAATCATTTCCGGAGCCGCGGCTTTAGAGTAGAATGGGCCCAACCAAGCCCCCCCACGCGGGATGCCCTCACGGGCGTCTCGCGACACCGCCAAGCCCCCGGCCGTTTCGGCTGGGGGCTTTTTTTCGGGGCCACTTTTCGGGGCCTCCGCCTTTCGAGGCCAGCTCGGTGCGAATCGGGCCACCCGCCCGTCGGCGTCAGTCCCCGTCGCCGGGGCGGGCCAGCACGGAGATGGGCGTCGCGCCGAGGGCCTCGTCGAGCCGCTCCCGACAGTCCACCGCCGTGACCGAGGCGTAGTCGGACACGATCCGCGCGATCTCGCTCGGGGGGGCCCCGGTCAACGCCCCGCTGGCCAGGCGGGACGCCCACGAGTACTCGGAGTTGGCCGACCGCTCCGCCGCCGCGACGGCCCTGGCCCGGGCCTCGTCCAGCTCATCGCTCGATGGCCCGAGACGTGCGAGCCGCTCCGCGATCTCGAGCGCGGTGCGACGCGCGTCGTCCAGCGTGTCGGCGGGGGCTTCGGTCAGGATCATCAGCGCCACCCGCTGCGGCGACGCGGCGTCGTAGGCGATGGTCGCCAGGTCGTAGCGACGGTCGATGGGCGTCAGCCCGGCCTCCTCGAGGCGCTTGGCCAGCACGGACGTCCCCACCACCAGCTGGCGGACCTCCCGGATCGAGAGGTCGCGCGGGACGGGCCACGCCATCGCCAGCACGGGGTCCGCATCGCGCTCACCGTCGCGCGAGGCCCGCACCGAGACGCGGACCGGGGCCGCGAGGGGGCCGGCGCCGGGATCGCCCGGCGCATCCGCCACAGCAGCGACGCGCAGGCCGGCGAAGGCGTGCGAGATCTCGTCGAGCGCCGTCTCGCGGTCGATGTCACCCGCGACGCCGATGGCGCACGCGGAGTTGCCCAGCGCCCGCGCCAGGGCCTCGGAGGCGTGCTCGGGGTCGCGCCGCGACAGGCCGGCGCGCGGGGCGCGGTCGAGCTCTCCGGAGGCACGCAGCAGGTCTTCAATGGTGCGCAGGGCGAGCCGGTCGGGCTGGCGGTCGGTCGCCAGGTCGCGGGCCTCCTCGCGTTCCATCCAGCGTCGCACGTCCGCCCCGTCGAGCTTCGGGTGCGTCAGCATCGCCCCCAGCAGACGCACGGCGAGCCCGAAATCGCCCGGCGTGGTCACCAGGTGCAGCGAGACGGTGTCGTCGGTCCGGTCCAGGCGGACGTCCAGGTCCGCGATCCGGGCCGCGGACAGCAGCGCCTCGGCGTCGGGCGAGCTCGTGTCGGGCGTCTCGGCCAGCGTGCGGAGGGCGGCGAGCACCAGCGGGGCGTCGTCCGCCTCGGCGTTGAGCTCGGCGAGCGTGAACCGGACCGCGACGCGTCCCCCACCCCGGTTCAGGGGGCGGTGCCGCACCAGCAGCCCGCCGAGCAGCTCGGCCTCGAGCACGCCGGTGGGCGGATCGATCGAGACCCACTCCACCCCCGAGGAGGCGCTGCGCAGCGCGGTCGGGCGGGGCTGCGCCGGGGCGCCCTCCGGGGCGGTGGTGGTGACCGATCGCTCGGCCAGCCCGAGGCGGTACTCGGCCAGCAGGGCAACCGAGCCGGGCAGGTTCTCCGGCGGGCCCTGCACCGCGATCACGCCCGATTCGGGGTCGAAGAGATGGCGGGCCGCGTCCGACACCCGCTCGGGGTGCAGCGTCGCGGCCCGGTCGTTGAGCAGGTCGAGCAGTCGCGCCGGGGAGCGTTCCTCGTCGCCTGCCTCGCGCGCCAGCGTCGAGGCGAGCCTCGAGGACGAGAGCGTGGCACGCTGGTCGAGACGCTTCTCCAGGCGGGCACGCAGGGCGTGGATCGCGATGTCCACCTCCTCGCTGGTCACCGGCACGTCGTTGATCGAGGCCACCACGCCCGACAGCAGGCGCAGGCCCTGCGAGGCGCTGTCCGGCGGGAACTCGGCGCTGAGCTGGACCAGGCGCAGGCTCGACCCGGGACGCTCACCGGAGACCGGCAGCAGCACGTCGATCGCGATCGGGTCCGAGCCGGGCCAGCGGGGGTCCTCGCGGGCCGCCCGGGCGGCCCGGTCCCCCAGCACCCGCACCGCGATGGCCTGCGTCAGCGAGTACTCACCCCCGAAGGTGCCCGGCCACGCGAGCGTGATCTCGGTCTCGCTCAGCCCCGGGTGCTCGGCCCGGACGGCCCGCGGCGGGCGGGGGGTTCGGGTGTGGGGTGCGGGGCCCTCGTACCGCTCGGGCGCCGGCGGGCCCTTGAGGGGCGCGAAGGACGCCTTAGCCTTGTCCAGCACCAGCCCCGGATCGAGGGCCGAGACGATCACCAGCGTCGCGCCGTCGGGCGTGTACGTGCGGGCCCGGAACGCGTTGACCGTCTCGGGCGTGAGGCGGGCCAGCGTCTCCGGCTCGACCGAGGGCCAGCGGTGGTCCAGCGGGGTGCCGGGGAAGAGGCCGGCGAGCAGCGTCCGCTGGGCACGGGTCTCGGGCGATTCCTCCTCGTACTCCGCCAGCACCACGCCCCGCTCACGCTCGAAGGATTCGCTCGATGCGGGCGTGGGCTCGAGGACCGTCGCCAGGGCACGCAACGCCTTGCCGAGTCGCTCGGGCTCGGCGACGACCCAGTAGGCGGTGTGCTCGAGGTTGGTGTACGCGTTGCGTTTCGAGCCGACGGGCAGCCCCAGCGCCCGGACCGCCTCGTGCCCCGGCTGTCCCCGGTCCGGGCCGCTCAGGGCCAGGTGCTCGACGACGTGGGCCGCGCCGCGCTCGTCCGGACGCTCGTGGGCCGAGCCGACGCCGAGCATGAGCCAGCAGGCGGCCGGCGCGTCCGGGTCCTCCACGCCCCGCACGACGAGCGTGAGCCCGTTGGGGAGCTTCTCGGTGTGCGTCTCGCCCTGCGCGTGCAGCGTCCGTGTCGCGAGGGCGATCAGGCACGCGGCCAGGATGGTCAGGGTTCGTGTCACGAGAAAACGGAATCGGTCCGGGGTGGTACCGGCCGGCGGACGATCAGCTGCGGTCTCCGGACGCCTCAGAGCGGGTCCAGCACGGTGCAGACACCCCTGCAATCGGACGGTTTCTGCTCGAACTCTCCCCCGAGAATGCCCCTGATGGCGGAATCGACCCTGGCGCGAATCTTCTCCTCGTTGAGGTCCGCGAAGGCGATGGGCCCGACCTCCCCGGACTGGAGCAGCCAGTACTCGCACGTGCCGTCCAGCTCCGGGTCCTGGCGCAGCTGGCGGAGGGCGAGCATGTAGAGCCCCATCTGCAGGTCCGTCTTCTTGACCGTGACCAAGTCGCTCTTCGGGTGCCCGGTCTTGTAGTCGATGATCCGCTCGCCCGCGGGCGTCAGGTCCACGCGATCGAGCTTCACCCGGACGGTGTGCGTGGCGCCCTCGAGCTCCCAGCGGATGCGGACGTCTCGCTCGAGCTCGGCGATGTGCAGGTCGTCGGCGTGGTGGTCCTCCCAGAAGCGGTCGAGCTGCGAGCGCATCTGCACGAGCTGGGCGGGGTCAACCTCCTGGTCGGCCGGGACCGACTCGAGGTACAGCTCCTTCGCGATCCGCTGGAGGTCGGCGAGCGTGGGCGTGGGTCGGCCCTCGGCGTCGGCGACCTGCCAGTCGGTGTAGAAGCGGTGCAGGGCCTCGTGCACCGCGGTGCCGACGAGCTGGGCGCTGCTGCCCGGGTCGCGCAGCTTCAGCACGTGCTCGACGAAATAGCAGCGCGGGCAGGTGTCGTACAGCTTGATCTTGGAGAAGGACAGATCGAGCGGGCCCGCGACGGGATAGCGCCGCGACGGCGCCGCGTCTCCCACCAGGGCGTGCCGGATGGTCTCCGCGAGCTCTGCCAGCCCGGCGGACGCGCCCCAGTCGGGGACGGTCTTGGTGCGGCGGGCCTGCTCGATGAGCCGGAGGCGGGCGGACGCGCCGGCGAGGGTCTCCAGCACCTCGGGCGGGGTCTCGGCGCCGTCGTGCTGCTCCGAATGCGTGAGCGCCCGGGCCGCGTCCCGACGGGCCTCGGCCCGGGCCCGGTCGAGCAGGTCGCGCGCCTTCTCCCGCTGCTTGTACTCGAGCGCCTCGGTCTCCAGCTCGTCCCGCGCGGCCCCGGTCAGGAACAGATCGGACGCGTCGATCGGCTCGACCAGCCCGGGCTGATTCAGCAGCTCGTTCATGTACGACTTGGACCGCTTGTCCTTCGGCACCGTCCCGACCAGCACGAGCTGACGCTCGGCCCGCGTGCAGGCGACGTAGAAGACCCGCCGCTCCTCGTCGGTGTGACGCTGCGGCTGGGTGAGGCCGGACACGTCCTCGGGGCCGAGCCCCTCGGGCAGGCCCCCGTCCTTGTCCTTGTTCGCCTGCGGGAACCCGTGCTGCCCGACCCGTGCGACAAACACGGTGTCGAACTCCAGCCCCTTGGCGCTGTGCGCCGTGACCACGCTCACCGCGTTCACGCCCTCGGGGTTGGAGTCCTCATCGACCTCCAGCCGGGCCTCCCCGGCGGGGTCGAAGCGGACACGCTCCTTCTCGTCGAGGCGGTGGTAGTACCGCCAGAACGCACGCAGGTCATGTGGCTGCTCCAGGCGCGGCATCCGCTCGCGCGCGAAGCGCAGCACCGCCGCCACCGACGCGGCCCGCGCCAGGTGGTGGTCGCTGCTGACCAGGTCCGCCGTCATCAGCCCCACCCGACGGATGATCCGCAGGACCGCCTCGTCGGCCCGGGCCTCCGCCGCGTACGGCGCCAGGTCCTCGGCGATCGCCAGGAACGACTGCGCGGTCGGGTCCTCGGCGTGGTGCTCGCGCAGGTACGCGATGAACGTCGGCGAGGGGTCCTCGTCGGACTCCGTTGGCGGAGCGTCATCCAGCGCGGAACTCAGGCGGGCCCGCGAGCTGACCGCTCGGAAGGCGCGCACCAGCGAGAACGCGTGCTGCGGCTCGGCCGAGACGGGCGGGCGTGTGAGCAGTCGCAGAACCTCGGCGGGCGCGGTCGGGTTGACCAGCAGGTCGATCCAGGCGAACAGGTCCTGCACCGCCGCGTCGTCGGTCGGGCTGGGTCGGCGTGCCGCGATCGCGGGGATGCCCTCGACCTCCAGCTCCGCCAGCACGCGCTGCGCCTCGCCGTTGGTGCGGCACATCACCGCCATGTCGGAGAAGGCGATCCCCTTGTCCGCGTGCAGCTCGCCCCGTCGCATCCGCAGGATCGCCGTCGCGATCGCCTCGCCCGACTGCTTCTGGTCCTTGATGCGGATCGCGAGCACGGGCGGCGGCGTGTCGGCGTGCTCGCGATCACGCCGGATCTCCTTGTCGGGCGCAAAGCGGGCGCTCGCGCCCGTGATGATCGCGTTGGCCACGTCGAGCACGGGCTGGGTGGAGCGGTAGTTGGTGTCGAGCGTGATCGTGGTGGTGGTGGGCCAGACGGACCGGAAGCGCGTGAAGGACTGCTCGTCCGACCCGCGGAAGCGGTAGATGGCCTGGTCGTCGTCGCCGACCACCGCCAGGTCCGGGTTGGTCGCGGGCGGGCAGAGCGCTTCGAGCAGCCGGATCTGGGCCGCGTTGACGTCCTGGAATTCGTCCACCATCACGTGTCGCGCCGCCCCGCGGCAGAGATCCGCCGCGAACCGGTCACGCTCGAGCAATTCCGCCGGGAGCCGGATCAGGTCGTCGAAGGTGACCCAGCCACGCTCGAGACAGGCATCGCGGAACAGCCCCGCCAGCACGGCCTCCTCGCGGAAGCGGGCCAGCATGGCCCGCGCGCGTCGGGCCTCCGGCGAGCCGTCGGACTCGAGCTCCGCGAGACGGGACTCGGCGTGCGCGACCGCGTCCTCCGGCGACACCGCCCCGTTGTTCAGACGCGAGATGGTCTTGGTCGCCCCCTCGATCGCGGCGGGGATGCCGGAGGCCGCCAGCTCGCGGAACAGACGCTTCCGGTCGGTCAGCTCCTCGAGCAGCAGCCGCTGCTGGGAGGAGTCGATGAGCTCGGGCGTCGGCGGCAGCCCGGCCCGGTCGGCGTGGGACGTGATGATCGAGAGCCCCAGCCGGTGGATCGTGGAGGTGCGGACCAGGTCTGCCGTCCACGGATCGATACGCACCGCGAGCCGGTCGGCCAGCTCGCGAGCGGCCTTGTTGGTGAACGTCACCGCCAGCACGGACTCGGGATCGGCGTGTCGCTGCGTGAGCAGGTGCTCGATCCGGGCGATCATCACGCGGGTCTTGCCCGTGCCGGGCCCGGCGAGCACGATCAGCGGGCCCGCGTCGTGCTCGACCGCACGCTGCTGGGCCTCGTTCAGACCGAACGCCTCGGCCTCGGCGGGCGTGTGTGCCTGGTCGTACAGCGGAGAAGAGGGCGTCGAAGAGGACATCGCTCCGAGTGTACCGAGGTCAGCCGCAGCCCTTCTTCATGTACAGGTGCAGGGCGGTCTGGCGGTAGACGTGCGTCTCCGGGCCGTCGGCGTTGTCGAGCTTCAGTGAGACGTCCACGCGCTGCTCCGGCTTCTTCTTCGGGCCCTCGAACAGCTCGTTCCAACCTTCGGCCGCGTCGAGGGCGTCGAGCTCCTCGTCGGTCATCTCCACCATCTCCTCGCCCTCGATGACGACGATCTCGGGCTCCGCGGGCGGGGCGTCGGTCTCAGGAGTCCCCCCCGACACGACGTGGAAGAAGGGCGAGGGGGTCCGCAGGCAGGCGAACCCGGTGTCCGCGAGCCGGTCGATGAGGCGTGAGAAGGCGAGCGCCACCCGGGGCCACTGCTCGGGGTCGCGGACGAGGGGGTAGGGCGGGTCGAAGAAGATGATGTCGGCGGGGCGTGGGCAGCGGGCGAGGGCCGCGGGGCCGAGTGCGTCGCCGGTGACGATCTCGCACCGGTCGAGGACGCCGATGGCGCGGGCGTTCTTCTCGAGCACGCTGGCGACGCGTTTGTCCTTCTCGAAGAAGACGACGTGCTCGGCGCCGCGTGAGAGGGCCTCGAGGCCGAAGGAGCCGGTGCCGGCGAAGCCGTCCAGCACGCGTGCTCCTTCCCAGTGCCCGCGGAGCAGGTTGAACAGCGCCCCCTTGACGACCGACGGGAGCGGGCGTGTCTGGGCGGACTCGGGGGGCCCGAGCAGTTTCTTGTTCTTGTGCTGGCCGGCCAGGATGCGCATGGCAGACCAAACGCCGCGCGGGCTGGTGGGTCAAGGCGAGGGGGCGGGGAGGGCGCAAGAAAAACCGCCTGGCTCGACCCTTGCGGGAAGCCAGGCGGTCTTGTTTGCCCCGTTGGGACTGGGCGTTCTGTGGCAACAGTCGCGGGGAGTGTGATCGGTCAGGCGGTTTCGCGTCGGTTCCGTTCCATGAGCAGGTCAACGGGCTTGGTGACCACCGGCGGGTTGTCGAGCCCGGAGACGAGCCTCCAGAAGGGCTCCTCGGAGCCCTCGGCCATCCAGCAGCGGAACTGACCCTTCTGGTCGCGGGCGTACCGCTCCAGATTCGGGCCGCCGGTGAACACCGACCGCTGGAAGAGCAGGCGGTGCGAGTTGGAGTACTCGGACTCGGCGGCGACGCCGAGCACGGCATCGACCACGCGAGAGAACAGCTCCGGGTCGGCCCGGAGCAGGACGTCGGCGTCGTTCCAGATGAGGTAGCGGGCCCGCGGGGGGAGCTGGCCGGGCCACGACTCGTTGGAGCGGAGCAGCTCGGTCAGCCCGTGCGGGCCGTCGATCTCGCGATGGAGATCGGGCCCGGGGATCTGTCGCTCGATCTGATCGCACAGGTGGTCGAGCGAGGTGATGGAGCGCCCGTGCAGCACGACGGTCTCGACGCGCTGCTGGTGGGAGAGGAAGCGGTAGAGCTCCGCGGCGAACCGGGCCCGGAGGCGCGGACGGTCTGACCAGGCAACCAGGTGCTGGTCATCGAGGCCGGCCATGACCTCCGGCTGCCAGTGCCGGCTGCCGAGTATGGACGGGGCTGAATCTGCGACTCCAAACATAAACACACCCTACTGGGCTGGAGGGATCGCCCTACTCGGCGTCCGTGCTCTGCTTTGCCCATTCACGAGACTGGAGAACCACACGGGTCTGCACACCCGTCCAATCAAGATGCCTCAATTCTGACGTCTGGCCAGCGACTCCACCAATCGGGTGGGAAAATGCCGGGATTTCTGCCTGGAGGGGTCAGATGGAGGCGGGGGTAGATTACCCAATTTGCCGTGCGCGTGTCGAGGTGGGCCAGATTCGGGAGACCCGACCAGAACACGGGCACAATCTTTTCAACCCGAAAGAAAGCCTGCGCGTGCCGACAGGCCGATGATAAAGGGGGTGCAGTAGAACCCTGCTTCCGGTGGTCTTTCGCGCCGGAATAGGCATAGTTGAGATAGACTATCGGACAGGAGGGACCGGTCCCCCTGTTCCGGCGAGGCGCCGGTTGTGTTCCGCCAGGCGGCCTTGGCATTGAAAGGCGGTCAGCGATGCACGAACAGACGGCGGAACTCGATCGGACGGCGATCCCCCCGTTCGAGCGGATGGCTCGGGTCACAGAACGCGTGCTGGAGCTGCCAGCGGTCGCGACGCTGGACTGGGGCGACCGCGCGGCCGAGAGCCTGACACACATCGAATCGCCCAGCCGCGTCTGCCTGCTGATCGCAACGCTCGATTCGTCGGGAACGATCCGCTCGCACGAGGCGGCGGGGGTGGCGACGACCGGGGACGAGCGGACCGAGGGCGAGAGCAAGGCGGTGATCGAGCTCCGCAGCCGGGCCGAGCGTCTGAGCGACATCGGCTTCCGCCTGCCGCACGCCATCGGCGACGGTCGGTGCGTGGTGGACTGGGCGAACCAGCTTGTGAGCGTGCCGACGTGGCGCGACACGGCGCTGGAACGACTGTGGGGCGGGCTGGAGACAAGTGACCTGGCGATCGGGATCGGCCCGATCGGTGGCACCGAGCCCGGGCGTGTGCTGATCGCGATGGTGGGGCTGACGGGCGAGGGCGAGCGTCGCCCGCGCTTCCAGTCCACCGAGATCGAGATCTTCCGGGCCGCGATGCCCCGGCTGCTGGCCCGGACCGAGCTGGCGGTGGGACACGAGAAGAGCAGCGAGACGCGCTGGCTGACGGCACGCGAGCAGGAGGTGCTCGAACACCTGACGCTCGGGCTGTCGGTGCGCGAGATCGCCGAGACGATCGAGCGCAGCCCGCACACCGTGCACGACCACGTGAAGAGCCTGCACCGGAAGCTGAACGCCTCCAGCCGCGGCGAGCTCGTGGCGCGGGCGCTGGGCTACCTCGACCAGGAGCATCGCGTGCGGGGCCCGTTCTCGGAGGCCAGCCCCAAACCCAGCGGGACCAGCAGCGCCCACGACGAGCTGGCCAAGGTCGTGCGGGGCGACGGGACGCCCGCCACGAGCGGCGTGGGCCAGGCTCGCAAGCTGACGCCCCCCGCGTAACGCGTCACCAATTTGGTTCGATCAGGACAGTGACTGTCTCAAGACGGGCTCTGACTCAGGACGGGCTCCGACTCAGGACGGGGCTTTGTCGAGGCGTGCCCGCAGGCGCTCGCTGAGGCGGGCTTCCAGCCTCGGGTCGCGTCCGATGGGGGTGAGGTAGCGCCCCGCGAGGCCGCGTTCTTGCGCGAGCACGTCCACCGCCACAGAATTGAGTGAGACCGACTCGGTCTCGATGCGCGAGCCGGGGGCGCGCAGGCGGTAGATGGTGACCTCGACGCCGAGCTGCGTGTCGGTGTCCGACGGGACCGCGTCGGCCTCGCCTGAGTCTGCCCCGGTCGGGGTGAAGGTGACGCGGACGATGCGTCGGTGGTCGTTGACGAAGTCGTCCCATTCCTGTCCGGGGGTGGACTGCTCGGTGTCCCAGGGCGTGGCGAGGCCGGCCGTGGGCTTGGGACGGGTCTCGATGACCCCGGCGCGAGCGTCGATGCGCTCGAGCTCGAAGCCCATCCAGCGGAGCTCCTCGCGCACGGCGTCGAAGGCGTTGGTGTAGCCCGACGCGGCGACCGGGATCGGGCTGGCCTCGGGCGTGGACCCGCAGGAGACCAGCACGGCGAGCGAGAGACAGGCTGTGAGCATGATCCGGGGCATGGGCTGAGGGTATCAGGCGAGCAGGGCGGTCGCGGCGCGGTCGATCTCTTGGAAGCATTCGTCCACGTGGGCGGCCTCGGTGCGGGGTGCGCCGACGGCGACCCGGGCGACATAGCGGGATTCGCCGTTCACGACGAAGCGGGTGTGGGAGAGGAAGATCCGCCCGCGCGCGTTGAGGGCCCGGACGAGGGCCTCGGTGTGCCCGTCGGAGTCCATGCGGAAGCAGACGAGGGCGGTGCGCCGCGTGCCGACGAGGTGGAACCTCGGGTCGGCGTCGAGGCGCTGCTCCAGCGACTCGGCCAGCGCGACGTGGTTGCGGATGTAGGACCGCAGCCCCTCGAGCCCGTAGTGGCGGAGCACGAACCAGAGCTTGAGGGCCCGGAAGGAGCGGCCGAGCGGGATCTGCCAGTCGCGGTAGTCGATCACGGCGCCGGCGTCGGTGGCCTCGTTGCGGAGGTACTCGGGGGTGAGGCTGAGGGCGGCGGTGATGGCGTCGCGGTCGGCGGTCCAGAACAGGTCGCAGTCGAAGTTGGTGAGCAGCCACTTGTGCGGGTTGAGGCAGAGGGAGTCGGCCCGATCCATGCCGTCGGCGAGGTGGCGGAACTCGGGGCAGATCAGGGCGGCGCCGGTGTACGCGGCGTCCACGTGCAGCCAGGGCTTGGGGTCCGGGCAGAGCGCGTCGATCACGTCGGCGATGGCGGGGAGGGGGTCCACGCCCTCGGTGCCGGTGGTGCCGAGCGTGGCGGTGACCGAGCAGGGGACGGCGCCGGCGTCGAGGTCGTCGGCCATCGCGTCGCGGAGGGCGTCGGGGCGCATGGCGCCGGCGTGGTCGGTGGGGATGAGGCGGATTTGCGATCGGTCGTCTGGGCCGAGGGCGAGGCCCGCGATCATGGCCGCCTTGATGACCGAGGAATGGGCCTGGTCGGAGGTGTAGACGCGGAGGCGGTCGATGGGTGCGCCGGCGTGTCGTGCCCGGTCTCGCCCGGCGAGCATGGCGACGAGCGTGGACTCGGACGCCGTGCCCTGGATGCACCCCCCGCCACCCCCACTCCTCCCCGCACTGCCCCCCCAACGTTTCGCTTCGCTCTGGCGGGAGTCCCGGGTGGACAGGAATCGGTCGGGGAGCCCGAAGGCGTGGGCGCACCAGTCGAGGAGGCGTGTCTCGAGTTCGGTCGCGGCGGGCGAGGTGGCCCAGAGCATGCCGTTGACGTTGAAGACGGCCGCGGCGAGGATGCCGAGCGTGCCCGCGCCGGAGGCGTTGCAGGGGAAGTAGCCGAAGTATCGGGGCGACTGCCAGTGCAGCAGGTTGGGGGCGATGATCCGGTCGAGGTCGTCGCGGATGGCGTCCCATTCGGAGTCGGCGTCCGGGGTGCGCTCGGGCGCGCGGTCCGGGAGTGCCGCGAGCACCGAGCCGGGCCCGCCCTGCGGCGTGACGTTCCGCTGTTCGAGCGAGTCCCAGTACTGCTGGGCCCAGTCGAGCAGGCGGTCGGCCTGGCAACGGAACTGATCGGGGGTCATGTGCGGGATGTCCGGCATCACGAAAGGTAGGAGGGCGGGCCGGGTTCGGAAGCGGGTCGCGGGCGGGCCGGGTGGCGTTCGGGATGTTGCCCGGAAGAGGTTTCACATATTTCGAGATTTCGCGTATGTTTCTTGCACGGATAGCACGATTCGAGTAGTCTGCGTCGTAGCGCGGGCGATGTCCGCGTGGGTCTACGGGGTCTGGTTCTCAGGCCCTCGAAACACAGCCCCCGTGTTGTCTGAGGGGCATGGACAAGCGAACGGCGATGTGGCACACGCCCCCCGCTATGGGTGCGTTCATATGTCGTTGTGATGTTGGTAAAGGGTCTCTGCGATGTGGAAATCGTTGAACGGGATCGTGCTGTCGGTGTGCGCCGGGATGGTGGTCGGGTTGCCGGCAACCGCCGGTGAGCCCACCACCGCCATCGCCTTTGAGGAGCGGGCCTTCTCGGCTGGCATTCTCTTCAGGCACGTGCAGCTCGCCGGCCGCCCTTGGGCGGTGTACGGCACGGGCGGGGTCGCGGCGGACTTCAACAACGACGGCTGGACCGACCTGTACGTCATCGGCGGGGGCGACACCTACGACGCCCTGTTCATCAACCAGGGGATCAACCCGTCCACGCAGCGCGTCTGGTTCGCGGACAAATCACGCGACTGGGGCGTCCGCACGCGTCACTACGGGTACGGGGGCAGTGCCGCGGACTACGACAACGACGGCGACCTGGACCTGTTCGTCACCAGCTACGGCGACCCGTCGTCCGGCGAGCGCAACGGGCAGCACAAGCTGTACCGCAACGATCTGCTGCCGGACGGCTCGCGCGTGTTTACCGACGTCGCGGCGCAGGCCGGCGTGCACCAGATGCTGCCGGGCGAGGCGGTCGGGCTGGGCTCGGCCTGGGGCGACCCGGACCTGGACGGCGACCTGGACCTGTACGTCAGCGGCTATCCGCAGGACCTGGTCGGCAACCGGATGTTCCGCAACAACGCCGACGGGACCTTCACCGACGTGACGAACTTCTGGGGGCTCAACTTCACCGGCGTCAGCGGGTTCGTGCCCGGGTTCGTGGACATGTCCCGCAACGGTCGCCCGGACCTGCTGCTCGTCGCCGACACCGGCACGAGCTGCTACTTCGTCAACAAGGGCCTGAACGAGCAGGGCGTGCCCGAGTTCGCCGACCGCACCGCGCTGGTGGACGACCTGACCACCGCCAACGGCATGGGCTCGGCGGTGGGCGACCTGAACAAGGACGGGCGCCTCGACTGGTACGTCTCGAGCATCTACTGGGACTCGACCAACGGGCCCGGCAACCTGCTGATGATGCAGAACCAGGACCGCACCTTTACCAACGTCGCGTACGAGACGGGCGTGGCCGACGGGCGATGGGGCTGGGGCGTGCTGATGACCGACTTCGACCACGACCGCGACCTCGACCTGGCCGAGGTGAACGGGTGGCCGGTGACGTTCGCCAACCAGCCGCCGCAGCTGTTCGAGCAGACCGGGCCGATGGCGTTCAGCAACGTGTACCAGGAGTCGGGCTTCAACACCATCAGCGAGGGACGCGGGCTGGTGAACGCGGACTTCGACAACGACGGCGATCAGGACATGGTCGTGTTCAACGTCGGGCAGTTCCTGAACTACTACGAGAACCAGCTGCTCACGCCGGGCCAGCCGGTGCCCGCCGACCGCAACTGGCTGCGGATCGACCTGGACACGCAGGCCCGCGACTCGCTGCCGCCCATGGGCATGCACGCCGCGATCGTGGTGAGCGCCGGCGGCGAGGAGCAACTGCTCAGCATCGACGGCGGGTTCAACATGTGCTCGCAGGGCGAGATCGGGGCGCACGTGGGCCTCGGCGACGCGACCAGGGCCGACTGGGTGCGCATCGAATGGATGGACGGCTCCAACACCACGATCCTCGACGTGGACGCGAACCGGGTGCTGACCGTGCGGGCCACCGCCCACGCGGCCGACCTGAACAACGACGGCGTGCTCGATCTGGCCGACGTCTACGAGCTGGTCGAGCGGTTCATGGCCGGCTCGCTGACCGCGGACGTCAACGGGAACGGGCTGCTGGAGAACAACGATCTGACCCGCTTCGTGGACCAGTTCCTCGGGCGGTGACGAGATGGTGAGCGTCACGCCCCCGGGGTCTCCGGGGCGTGGCGAGCGGAGAGAGGGGTGCCGGGGCTCGCGTGAGGGATGCGCAGCCCCGCCCCCCCCCACCCCCCCTGCCCCCTTGCAGGCGGGGCAGCGCGGGGGACAAAGTAAGGGGGGGGAAGGTCGTCCACATCGCGGGGCGGCGGGTGCTCTCGTGGCGCCCGCCGCCTCACTCTTTTTTGGTTGTGCTGTATCTCGTGCGGGTGCTACGGGTTGATCGAAGAGCAACCCGTGCGTTGACGTGAACAGAACACGGGTTGTCCTGCGGCCAACCCGTGGCACCCCCACCACTTCCCCCCACTAACCCATGCGGACATCCGAGTCTCACTCGATCGGGTCGCCGGGACGCGGGTCCTTGGCGTGCGGGCGGATGCGCTCGGGCGGGGGCTTGGCGCTGCCCGTCTCGAGCTCATCGAGCAGGCGGGTGTAGGCCTCGTAGCGGGCGGGGTGGATGGCGTCTCGCACGGCACACCCGGGCTCGTGGGTGTGGGTGCAGTCGTTGAACTTGCAGCCGCGTCTGTGGGCGCGGATCTCGGGGAAGGAGTCACGCAGCTCGGCGGGCGTCATGTCGTCGAGCGTGAAGAAGCGGATGCCGGGCGTGTCGATCACCCAGAACGGTTCGTCGTCCGCGGCCGCGGGGGCGATCTCGTGGAGCTGCGACGACGTGGTGGTGTGTCGCCCGCGCTGGTGCGACTGCCCGACCGCGCCCACGGCGATGCCGAGGCGCGGGTCGAGCGCGTTGGTGAGCGAGGACTTGCCCACGCCCGAGTGCCCGACGAAGGCGACCGTCTTGCCCGACAGCGCGTGGCGCAGCTCGTCGAGCCCCTGCTCGTGCGTGGCGCTGCAGAGGATGACCGGCAGGCCGAGCGCCCGGTACGGCTCGAGCTTGGCCAGCTCCGCGTCCCGGTCCTCGGGCGAGAGCCCCTCAAGCAGGTCGGCCTTGTTGACCGCGACGATCGCCTGGGCCGGGTCCGGGTCGTCGGCGTGCGAGCCGGCACCCCCGGCACCCCCCACCCGCTCGACCCACGAGTCCTCGATCGCGATGAGGTACCGGTCGATCAGGCGCGGGTGCAGCGGCGGGGCGACGACCGACACGACCACCACGACCGCGTCCACGTTGGCGACGATCGCACGGCGTTCCTGCGTATGCGGGTCGCGCCGTGCCAGCACGGTGTCGCGCTGCATGACGTGGTCAATCTCGGGCTCGCCGGTGCGGGCGTCGTCGTGGACCGAGTACTGCACGCGGTCGCCGACGCAGAACTCGGACTGCTGTCGCCCGGCGAGCTCGGCCGGGAGGCGGCAATCGATGTCTCCCCCCCATTGCTCTTCCGTGTTCGGGCGGTCCGGGTCGGACAGATCGAACGCGGCCGCGGGGCGGACGGTGCAGCGGCGCTTGGTGACCGCGACGACAACACCCTCTTGCGTCGCGGGCGCGTGCGAGCCGGCGTCGGGCCCACCCTCGTCGGCCGCGTGCTTGCCCTGGGCGAGGTCCTGGGCGAGCAGCTTGAGGGCGATGAGGCGGACGGGGTCGGACTTGCGTTTGGTGGAGCCGGGGCGGGGTGCGTCGAGGTCCTCGAAGCGTCGGCGTTCGGACTTCTGTTTTTTCTGGGATTCGCGGCGTTGCTCGGCCGCGCGTTTGAAGAGGGCGTCCTGCTCGGCCTTGGGCAGCGAGCGGAGGTGGGCCTCGAGCTGTTGGCGCTGGTGGGGGTTCACGCGGGATTATTCGGCCATGCCAGTGGTGAGAAAGGCTTTTTGTACGCAGAGGCGCAGAGATATCGCAGAGGCGCAGAGAAAGGCAGAGAGGCAGAATCCAGTGCTTTGAATTCTCCGCGCCTCTGCGTTCCCTCTGCGCCTCTGCGTACCGGCCTTTTCTCACTCCGGCAGCTTGTCCAGCTCGGCCGTGGGCAGCGAGCGGAGGTGGGCCTCGAGCTGTTGGCGTTGGTGGGGGTTCACGCGGGATTGTTGGAGCGCGAACGCGTCAAGGCGGGTCAGGCCTCGGGATGCATCGACATGGTCATCTCGAGTTGGACGGCCGAACCGTAGGGAAGCTGTGCAACGCCCGTTGCGGTGCGTGCGTGGCGGCCCCGATCCCCCCAGAGCGCGACGAGCAGATCAGACGCTCCGTCGATGACCTGAGGCTGCTGCGTGAACCCGGGTCCTGAATGGACGAACCCGATCATCTTGTCAACCGAGGCGATGCGGTCGAGGTCGCCAACCGCATCCTTCACAATCGCGAGGATGACCAGCACGGTCTCGCGAGCAGCCAGCCTCCCCTCTTCGAGCGTGACATCGATGCCGAGAGCCCCACGAAGCTCGCTCACACGTGCGGAGACGTACAGCACATCGCCCACACGCTTGCACCCGAGATAGTTGGCGACCGGCGCCTTGGCGGGTCCGAGCTGGAACCCGAGATCTCGAAGTCTGTCCTCAATGTGTGACATAGGGGCAGCTTATTCCGGCAGCTTGTCCAGTTCAGCCTTGGGCAGCGAGCGGAGGTGGGCCTCGAGCTGTTGGCGTTGGTGGGGGTTCACGCGGGATTATTCGGTCATGCCAGTGGTGAGAAAGGCTTTTTGTACGCAGAGGCGCAGAGATATCGCAGAGGCGCAGAGATGAAAGACCAGGTTTAGAACTTTGCCTTGTGCCTGGCGATGGTCAAAGCCAGCCGTGGATTATGGCGGTGTACCACAACTCGGCGAGGGCCATCCCTCCCGCAGCGATCGCGAGCAGTACGCCCCAAACCCGGCTCGGAAGGCTCAAGAGGGATCGGCCGGCACGGCACTGAGACACAAAGAAACCAATCGCGCTACCGAGCATCACCACACTCAGGATTGCAGCAACACCGGCAGCCGGGAACTGCCTCGACTCGAACAGCGTGTCATAACTGTAACGGAGTTGCATCCACTTGAAGTGCGGGATCACGACACTCACCGCGACAACGGCGAAAATCAAGCCAATCCACCCCGGCGTTCCCGAGAGAGACTGGCGAGCGTGCTTCGATTGCCACGCCAGCCGAAGCTTGCTTCCGCATTCCGGGCATCGTTCGGCAGGAAAAGTGCCGAGCACGTACCCGCAGTCTGGACACTTGGACGTGCCAGAAGATTCGGATTGCAGTTCCTCAGACATTGCTTTCTCTGCGCCTCTGCGTTCCCTCTGCGCCTCTGCGTACCGGCCTTTGCTCACTCCGGCAGCTTGTCCAGTTCCGCCTCGACCCGCTCGACCAGTCGCGCCACGGTCGCGTCTCCGAAATCAAACGGCAAATCCGCGGCCGCGAAGAGTTCGGGCAGCGGACGAGACCCGCCCAGGCTCAGGGCCCGCTTGTACGCGTCCAGGGCCGCGGCCTCGCCCTGCTCCAGGCTCTTGAGCCACAGGCCGAGCGCCCCGAGCTGGGCGATGCCGTACTCGATGTAGTAGAACGGCACGCCGTAGAGGTGGCTCTGGCGCTGCCAGATGAGGGGGCGGTGCTGCTCGATGCCGTCCCAGCCGACGCGGTGGCCCTGCAGGCCGAAGCGTTCTTCGAGCGCGAGCCACGCCGCGCCCCGCTCGTCGCGCGAGTGGGTGGGGTTGGCGTACACCCAGTGCTGGAAGGCGTCGATGGTGGCGATCCACGGCAGCAGGCCGATGGAGCCCTCCATCTGCTGGCGCCGGGCGCGGTTGGCGTCGGTCTCGTCGGCGTAGTACGAGCCCCAGTAGGGCATGGTGAGCAGTTCCATCGTCATGCTCGCGACCTCGGCGAACTCGATGGGGCTCTCGCGGTAGTGCCCGAGCGGCTCGTCCACGCACCACATCGAGTGGAACGCGTGACCCGCCTCGTGCACCATCGTTTCCACGTCGCGGTGGAGCCCAGCCGCGTTCATGAAGATGAACGGCTCGCGCGAGCGGTCGCGCATGTACTGGTACCCGCCCGGGGCCTTGCCCTTGCGCGAGTCCAGGTCCAGCTTGGCCCCGTTCGCGGCCCCCTTCGTGTTCGAGCCGTCGCCCAGCGAGGCGACCATGCCCGCCAGCTCCGGGCTCAGCCCCTCGAACGCCGCGACCGTCTTGGAGACCAGGTCCACCCCGCCCGCGAACGGACGCAGCGGCGGACGACCGTCCGGATCGACCGACAGGTCCCACGGCTTGAGCGTGTCCACACCCAGCTTGGCCTTGCGCCTGGCATCCAGGCGGGCGACGAACGGCATGACGTGCTTCTCGATCGCGTCGTGGAAGGCGAAGCAGAGCTCGGGCGTGTAGTCGAACCGGCCCATCGCCTTGAAGGCGTACTCGGTGTAGCTGCCCAGCCCGGCGTTGGTGGCGACTTTGTGACGCAGCGTCACCATCTCGTCGTAGATCTCCGAGAGCTTCTCGTGGTCCTGGTAGCGCCGGTCGGCGACCGTGGTCCACGCGTTCTGACGCACCGAGCGGTCGGGCGACTCCTGGTAGGTGCCCATCTGCGGGAGGGTCTTTTCCTCGCCGTCGAACTCGACCATCATCGCGCCGCAGACGGTGTCGTACTCGGAATCGAGCTCGGTCAGGCGGGTCTGCAGCGGGACGTTCTCCTCGCGGAACAGCTCGACCGCGGCGCGGGTGTCGCGGTCGATCACGAGGTAGCGGTCCTCGGGGAGCGGGAATCGCTCGGCCAGCTCGACGTAGCGCTTGTCGAGCTCGAAGGCCGCGGGCTTGACCCTGGGCGTGACGTTGCGGACGAAGTCGAGGTAGGCCTCCTTCTTGGCCTCGCTCGCGGTGTCGCAGGTCATGTCGATGTAGCGGTCGGCCTGAGCCTCGGAGATCGCGGCCTCCAGCTCGCCCCGGTCGATCAGCCACCGCTCGAGATCCTCGGCGGAGTCGATGGGACGCTCCAGCAGGTCCTGCACCCTGGGCTCGATCGCGTCCCAGGTGCCCGCGTCGTACTCGGCGGAGATGAAATCGGTCAGCATGGTGGGCATGGGGAGTTCCTTGAGGTGACGGTGTTCACGTGGCCGGAAGGGTGCAGAACCATAGGGCCCGTGCACGAAAAAGCCCCGGCCGATGCCGGGGCCCTGATGCCTGATGGCGGGCGGACGATCACTCGTCCTCGATGATCCCGAGCTGCCGGTACTTCTCGCGGTACTTGTCCCGCAGCTCGGTCTGCTTGTTCTCCAGGCTGATCCGCTTGCCGTCCACGAAGGCGAGCTCGACCATGGTGGTCACCTCGAGCAGGTGCCCGTCGGTGACGACCAGCGTCGCGCTCTTGCCCGTCTCCAGCGAGCCGTGCGTGTCGCCGATGCCCAGGATCTGAGCCGGCCACAGCGTCACGGACCTGAGCGCGTCGGCCATGTCCAGCCCGTACGCGACCGCGCGACCCGGGTCGTAGGGCAGGTTGCGGATGTGGGCGGTCTCGTCGGAGCAGTTCAGGGCGTAGCGGACGCCCAGCTCGCCGAGCTTCACGGGCATGGCGTATACCTCGTCGTGGGCCGAGTCCTCACGCTTCGGGAATCCGTAGCTGCCCGAGAGCACCACCGGCACGTCGTGCGTGGTGAGCAGCTCGGCGCACAGGTGGGCGTCGCGACCGCCGACGATCACAGTCTTCAGCTCGCGTCCCACCGCCCACGTCACCGCGGAGACGATCTGGTCGTAGCTGTTGGCGCTGATGAAGACCGGCTCCTGGTCCTCGCCCGCCGAGGGCATCACCGCGAGCATCGCCTCGAGCCCGATGTCCATCGGGTGGTCGGGGTCGGCGGCTCGCCGGGCCTCGTACGCATCGACCGTGTCGAAGTACGCATCGATCTCCTCGACCTGGGCGTTGCCGTTGCCGCCCCGCCCGCGACCGGAACCGAACGCGGAGTACCCGCTGCCCACGCTCGGCCAGTTCATGGTGATGCCGGCGTGGTGGTCGATCGCCATGTCTTCGTTGGTCCAGCCGTCCGCCCGGATGATCGAAAACCGGCCCGGGATCCGACCGCCGGTCGGGAACGAGCCGTACGTCAGGATGCCGTTCGAACGGGTGACGGGGATCAGCGTCGTGTCCGGGTTCACCGCCGAGGAGGCGTACACCTCGGGCGTGAACTGCCCCGTCTCGTTCTCGTCGCGGCTCTGGCGCACCGCGTTGATCTCAACGAGCCCGAGCTGGGTCACCGCCGCGACCATGCCCGGGAAGACGTGGCGCCCGGAGACGTCGATCATCTCGGTGCCCTCGGGCATCGACATCGACGCCAGCGCGTCGGCGCTGCCGACGAACGTGATCGTGCCGTCCTCGAACCCGACCAGGCCGGACTCGATGACCTCACCCGTCGCGGTGTGGACGGTGCCGCCCACGAGGAAGATGGCGTGGTCCTGCGCCGGGGCCTTGTGGCCCAGGTCCTGGGCGAGCCCCCCGGCCGCGGTCGCGCCCAGTGCCAGGGCCGTCGTGATGGTGCGTGCTGTCAGCATGGTCTGTCCTCGGTCTGATGTGCGTGATGCGGGGGTCAAATGGGGTGGGGGGGGGAGGGGGGGGGGGGGGTTACTTGATCTCTTCGAGGTAGTACGGCGCGGTGTGGCAGCCGCAGTCGCCGGGCGCCATCGAGCCTCCGGTGAGGATCTCGGCGTGGATCGCGTGGTCGTGGTCCGGCTCTTCCTCGGAGGCCTCGGGCTCGCCCTCATCCTCGGCCTCCTCGTCGGCCTTGTCCTCGCCGCGGTCGGGCGCGGCATTGATCCTGGCGATCAGACGCTGGCGCTCGGCCTTGATGGCCTCGCGGTGCGCGAGGTCACGCTCGGTCGAGAAGTACTCCCGCCCGTCGATCCACGTCGCCTCACAGCGCGAGAAGACGCTGAGCGGGTCGCCCGACCAGATCGCGAAGTCCGCGTCCTTGCCCACCTCCAGCGAGCCGACACGGTCGTCGATCTGCAGCTGGATCGCCGGGTTGATCGTCACGAACTTCAGCGCCTCGGCCTTGGACAGCCGACCCTGCGAGTACTTCGCCGCCTTCGCGGCCTCGGTGTTCAGGCGACGCGCCAGGTCGTCCGAGTCGGAGTTGTAGCTCATCACCACGCCCGCCTCGGCCGAAACCGGGCCGCCCTGCGCGATCGAGTCGTACACCTCGAGCTTGTACGCCCACCAGTCGGCGAAGATGGAGGCCCCGATCGCGTTCGCCGCGACCGCCTCCGCCACCTTGTACACCTCCAGCCCGTGCTGGAACGTGCCGATGGTGATGCCGAACTCCGCCGCCATGTTGCACAGCATCAGGATCTCGTCCTGCCGGTACGAGTGGCAGTGGATGAACCGCTCGCCGGCGAGGATCTCGGCGATCGCCTCGAGCTCCAGGTCACGCCGGCCGGTCTCGGTCCGCATGCCCCGGTCCAGGTACTCCCGCGCCTCGGTGAAGCGGTCGCGGATCAGCGACTCCACGCCCATGCGGGTCTGCGGGTAGCGGTTGCCGCCCGCGTTCCAGTTCGCCCCGCGCGGGTTCTCGCCCAGCGCGAACTTGATGCCCGGCATCGCCCCCTCGAAGAAGAAGTCCTGCGGGTCCTGCGCCCCCCAGCGGTTCTTGACGACCTGCGCCTGCCCGCCGATCGCGTTCGCCGAGCCGTGCAGCAGCTGCGCCGCCGTCACGCCGCCGGCGAGCTGGCGGTACCAGTTGATGTGGCTCGGGTCGAGCGCGTCGCCGATGCGGCACTCGGCCGTGATCGCCTGGCCCGACTCGTTCACGCCGAGCTGGAACAGCCCCGTGTGCGAGTGCGTGTCGATCAGCCCCGGGGTGACGTGCATCCCCGACGCGTCGATCCAACGCACCGAGTCTGGCACGCTGTAGTTGATCGTCCCGTCCGGGTTCGCGGCTCCCACCGCGATGACGGTGCCCCCGTCCACGAACAGGTAGCCGTTCTCGATCACGCCCGCCGGCCCGGAGGTCCAGATCGTCGCGCCGGTGATCAGCACCGCCTCCTGCTCGGGCCCCTCGCCCATGGCGTACGGGCCGAAGCCCGCTTCGGGCAGGTCGGGCACGGGCGTGGGCTCGTCGCCCCCGGCCCGCCGGCCGTTGCCGTTGCCCTCGTCGGCCTCGTCGGCCGGCTGGTCGTCCTCGACGCGGGCGGCGGAGAACTGGAAGACGTTGCCCTCGGGGTCGATCGACGACCCGACGATGTCGCCGCCGGACTGCAGCGCACCCGAGATCACGTACGCCCCGCCGTCCCCCTCGCGCTCGTCGAGCAGGAAGGAGAACACGCCCCCGTCCACCTTGACGTTGCGGGCCTTGCCGCTCTCGCGCTCGCCCTCGGTCCCGGGCTCGGGGTCTTCCCAGCCCGAGACCTTCTTGCCGTCGAAGGTGAACCCGATCGGCATCTCGTTGCCGCCGATCGAGATACGCCACTCGCCGTCGAGCGGGAACTCGTCCGGCTCGTGCAGCACGTGCTCGCGCCCGTCCACCCACACCGACCGCAGCTTGGTCTTCTTGTCGAACAGATCGCCGTCGGTCACGACCAGGTTCGCCACCTTGCCCGCCTCGACCGTGCCGAGCGAGTCGGACACGCCCAGCATGTTGGCCGGCGTCGTGGTCAGCATCGCCAGCGCCCGGTCGGGCTCGAGCCCGCCCTCGTGCACCGCGCGCCGGAGGTTGTCGTGGAACTTCGCCCCGTCGGGCAGCTTGCTCGACGTGAGCGCGACCGTCAGCCCCGCCTCGTGCAGGCGACGCGCGTTCGCGGGCGCCTGCTCCCACGCCTGCAGCTCGTCCAGCGAGACGCCCTCGATCGCCGAGACCGACGACAGGTCCGGCTTGGCCGGGAACCGCAGCGGCACCACCAGCGGGTGCCCCATCGCCTTGATCGCGTCGAACCGCTGGTACTCGTCACCCGCCCCCACGATGATCAGGTTGTCGAACCCGAACTCCTCGAACACCTTGCCCGCCAGCATGCTCTGCAGCGTGCTCGACGAGTTCCACATCGTCGGGCGGTCGCCCGTGCGGACCCAGTCGAACGTCGAGCCCATCGCGTGCGGGCCGGTGTCGCGCCAGTGGGCCGCGTCCAGGAAGGTCTGGCGGGCCAGCGCGATCATGCCCATGTGCGAGTTGGGGTATCCCGCGAGCTGGTCGTTCCCGTCATTCCCGCCCCACGGGGCCCGGTCGAACCCCATCACGTCCACCGCGCGACCCGCGTACACCCCGGTCCGCCCCTGCGAGCGGTTGTCGTACGCCTCGGCCGTGGACACCACCGCCCCCATCCCGCGGAAGATGCCGTTCTCCGGCACGATCGCGGCCGCGGTGAACCCGTTCCCCCGCAGCCCCTTCGCCTGCGACTCGGGCAGCCCGCCCTGGGCCAGCACGTCCCGGTCGGCCTGCACCATGTTCGAGGGGTGCCGCCCCGGCTCGTCCGTCCCGAGGTTGTCGCGCTCCACCTGCACCCACGCGTCGATGAACCCCGGGTACACGTGCAGCCCCGAGCCGTCGATCACGCGATACCCCGCCGGGGCCTCGCCCGACCCGACCGACACGATCAGGCCGTCGTCGATCACGATCGTGGCGTTCTCCAGCACCTCGCCCGGCTCGGCGTGCAGCGTCGCGCCGGTCAGGGCGTAGGCGACGGGCTCGCTCGAACGGGGTCCGTTCGGCGGCGGGGCGAAGGGTGAGTCGGACGACGGCTGGGAGAGCGCACAGAGCGTGGCCGCACCCAGAGCGACAACGGAAGCATGATGGTTTCGCATGGTCATCACTATACAGATGCGATCCGCAGAGGTTGACCCCCCCGCGCCCCGTTTTGCACGCACCCGCCGACACGCCCTCCGCCCGCGAAAGCGGGTGCCCACCCCCCCACATCCACCCGCCCACACCCCCCCTACCCTTCCGCCCCAACCCCTCCCTTTCCACCCTCCCACAGGAGCGAGCCATGGCCGATCTGATCACCGGGAACGCAGTCATCGGGCAGTCCGGCGGGCCCACCGCCGTCATCAACGAGTCCCTCGTCGGCGTCGTCCAGGGCCTCCTCCGAGACGGCGCCGGCCAGCCCGGGCACCCCATCAAGAAGGTCCTGGGCATGCGCCACGGCGTGTCCGGCCTCACCACCGGTGACTTCCACGACCTCACCGACCTCGGCCACGACCGACTCGAGCTCCTCGCCCGCACACCCTCGGCCGGCCTCGGCTCCACCCGAGACAAGCCCGACGCCGCGTACTGCGAACGCATCTTCGAGGCCTGCGAGCAGTACGACATCCGCTACTTCTTCTACATCGGCGGGAACGACTCCTCCGACACCTGCCGCATCGTCAACGAGCTCGCCAACGAGAAGGGCTACGAGCTCCGATGCTTCCACATCCCCAAGACCGTTGACAACGACCTGATGGAGAACGACCACACGCCCGGCTTCCCCTCCGCGGCCCGGTTCGTCGCCAAGGCCTGCATGGCCGACTTCCTCGACAACATCTCCCTCCCCGGCATCAAGATCAACGTCGTCATGGGGCGACACGCCGGCTTCCTCACCGCCGCCGCGGCCCTCGCACGACGCGACGACCGCCTCGAAGCCTCCACCGACGGGCCCCAGCTCATCTACCTCCCCGAGGTCCCCTTCGACCTCGAGCAGTTCGCCCAGGACGTCGCCACCATCTACGAGCAGCGCGGACGATGCCACATCGCCGTCTCCGAGGGCATCAGCGACAAGGACGGCACCCCCATCGGCGCCACCCTCATCCAGAACGCACAGACCGACGCCCACGGCAACGTCCAGCTCTCCGGCTCCGGCGCACTCGGCGACGCCCTCTCAGACCACCTCAAGGCCAAGCTCACACCCGAGGGCGCCAAGCCCGTCCGCGTTCGCGCCGACACTTTCGGCTACGTCCAGCGATGCTTCCCCGACCAGTCACCCGTGGACCAGCGCGAGGCACGCGGCACCGGGCGCTACGCCGCCCGCCTCGCCATGAGCGGCGACCTCGACGGCTCGGTCGCCATCAAGCGCGTCCACGCCCTGGGCAGCGGCCAGCCCTACGCCGCGGAGTACAAGCGGGTGGACCTCAGCGCCATCGCCGCCAAGACCCGCCACATGCCCGCCGAGTTCATCGAGGGCCACAACAACGTCAGCCGGGCTTTCCTGGACTACTGCCGCCCGCTGGTCGGCGAGCTGCCGCTGTACGAGCGGCTCTAGAACAGCCCGAAGCGCCAACGACAAGCCCCCCGTGCCCGGGTCTGAGTCTTCGAAGGCCCGGTCCCCAGTGCCCGGGTCTGAGTCCCCGAAGGCCCGGTCCCCCCGTGCCCGGGTCTGAGTCCCCGAAGGCCCGGTCCCCCCGTGCCCGGGACTGAGTCCTCGAAGGCCCGGTCCCCAGTGCCCGGGTCTGAGTCCTCGAAGGCCCGGTCCCCCGTGCCCGGGACTGAGTCCTCGAAGGCCCGGTCCCCCCGTGCCCGGGTCTGAGTCCACAAAGGCCCGGTCCCCCGTGCCCGGGTCTGAGTCCTCGAAGGCCCGGGTCCTGTGCCCGGGTCTGAGTCCTCGAAGGCCCGGGTCCTGTGCCCGGGTCTGAGTCCTCGAAGGCCCGGTCCCCACAAATCCACCGGGCCTTCGCAAAGCCTCAGTCCCGGGCACGGCAAAAACACCGGGCCTTCGCAAAGCCTCAGACCCGGGCACGAAGCAACGGACCCTGCTTAGGCACGGGCACGAACCGCCGCCTGACCAGCTTCGATCAGTACAACATGAACAAGAATTGAACCACGAGCGGTATCAGGAGCGACACCGTCAGCAACACCGTGGCGAGCAACGCGGCACGCCGTGCACGATCGAGCGATCCCACGCCACGCGCAAAGCGTGAACGCTGCACCCGCAAGAGCACGCCCGGCACCAGGCACGCCGCGTGGATCACCGGCGTCAGGAATTGCAGGTAGAACATCGGAGGCATCCCGGTAAACAGCATGCCGCCGTTATTCCAGATGCTGATTGTGAAGTACACAAGTATCACCGAGCCGTTGATCCCCGCGCCCAGGCACACCACCCCGAGCCACCCCAGCACCCGCGCGTACCCCGCCCGCAGGGATGACTGATCCGGCCCGACGCGATACCCCACCCCGCACTCCGGGCACGCCGCCCCGGTCCCGTCCCGCCGGTTGTACCCGCACCCCGGGCAGGCCACGTCCCGCCCCCGCAGGTACACCGCCGCGAGCTCGTCGCGCCCGGCCGGGCGGCTCGATTCAGGACGGAATTCATCCATGCCGCAAGCCTAACCGGACCCTTCCCGGGACGCCGCACGCGCACGCCCGCTCGTTTCCGCTATGCCCGACTCGCAAACTCAGCCCGGATTCACACGCGCGGGGGGCTGTTCGGGAAATTTCCGCGGGTTTGAGTGGCCGCGTTCCGCCCGTGGCGTATGTTCTTTGGTGTCAGGGGGTTTCGCACATTCAACTCACGCAGGGCACACCTATGCATGGACGGATCCACCGAACCTTCGGAACACGACTCATGTCCCTGGGCCTCACGGCCGGGATCGCGAGTGCCCAAACCACGCCGGTCTCGTACGACACCATGGACGTCGCACGCCTCCTCCGTCACGATGCCCGCATGGTGGTGCTGGGTGACTCGTTCGCCTCACCCACCTGGTCGGCGGTCTTCCCGGCCTTCCTCATGACCTACGACAAGGGGCCCGTCACCGCGATCCAGACCGGGACGGGCCCGGACAACAAGATCGCTTCGATGGAGTCCACCGCCACCTCCTACCTCGAGATCAACGCCAGCACTCCCAGCGGGTACCAGGTCTTCACCAAGGAACCGGTCATCAAGTTCTTCGGCCTCCCGCTCCGCGGCATCCTCCAGTACCACAACTCCGGCCAGTTCGAGATCGGCCCGCAGGGCGGAATCCTCAAAGCCGGCATCGACTACGACAGGCTCAGCCGCATCCCCTCGGGCGCTCCCTGGTCCGTGGGCGACGACGTCGCCTACCGGTCGCTCTATCTCGCACCGAGGCTCTACGGCAGGCTCCACCAGAGCCTCGGCCTCCGGGCGCCCGGCGCCCTGTCGCCCCTCGAGTTCAACCCCTACACCGACGCGCGGGCGCTGCTCTCACTCGGCGCGCAGCCCTGGCTCGAAACCCCCACAATCGTTCACGCCGGACAGATCAACGCCGTCTACAAAGACCTCGTCATGACCGTCGGGCCGGACAACCTCGACGCCTCCGTCGAGCTGTACTCCACCACACAGGACCTCGACCCCAACACCTACGCCATGCCCGCAGGGGGCGTGCACTACAGGATCAATCCCGCGACCGGGGAGCGAGCCAAGGGCCTCTATTACTCCTACCTCGCCGACAACAGCTGGTCGTATGTCGGGTTCGGCAGCGACAGAGAATCGTTCGGCACGCTGGACAAGACCTTCTCCCGCGCACAGATGAGACACTGGCTCGACGTCACCACCCTCGACCAGAACCAGCCCGTTGTCTTCGTCTACTACCTCGCCACCGAGGTCTCCGCCGGAAAACCCACCACCAAGCAGCGCGTGCTCGACATGACACTCCAGGCAGAGTCCGTCGCCTACGAGATCGGCCTGCCCATCGTGGAGCACCTCCTCGTGGTGCCCCACGCACACAACGTCGTCGGCATTGACCAGGAACTGCTCGATCAGCGGTTCAACGAACTGAACGATTCCATGTTCGAACTCGCCGAAGAAGTCGAGAACATCGCGGTCGTCTCCCTCTACGAGGCGACCGACCGCGTCCTGCTCAACGGCTCAAACGCCGCCATCGAGTGGGTCTCCGCCAACATCCCGATCCCGTACACCTACTCAGACCGCGCCGTCGATTTCCTCTCCCCGCAGAACAACGCCGACCTGCTCGATCTGTACCAGGTGCACCCCGCCAACGAGGACGCCGCGGCCTACTTCGGCGAGCTCCTCACCGACATCCTCTTCCGCGCCAACGAACTCGACTTCAACTCGGACTTCGTCCTCGACACCGCCGACATCACCGCCTTCGTGCAGCTCTTCATCGCCGGCGATCCCTCGGTCGATATGAACGGCGACGGCGTCATCGACGGCTCGGACATCAACACCTTCGTCGAGCGGTTCATCGAGCAGACCGCGGGCTGATCACCCACCCCCGGTACACTCGCCCCGTGCACTTCCAGCCCCGCACCATCACCCTCAACGACGGCCGCGCCGCCCTCCTCCGCAACGCCACCCCCGACGACGCCGAGGCCTTCTGCGACCACGGGCGCGCCGTGCAGGCCACCACCGACTACGTCGTCACCCAGCCCGACGAGATGCGCGGCCCGGACGAAACCCGCGAACGCTTCACCGACCTGCTCGCACGCCCGGGCGCCCTCATCCTGCTCGCCCTGCCCAGCAACCCGTCGGAGGCGGAAGCGCGCGCCGGGGGCCAAAGTGAGGGGGGGGTCGTCGGAGACTGCATGCTCGTGCCGTGGGCCGAACGCAAAATGGCCCACGTCGCCGGCATCGGCATGGGTCTCCGCGAGGACTGGCGCTCGGCCGGCCTCGGCACCGCCCTGCTCCGGGCCGTCGTGGACCACGCCCGGGCCCACCCCGCCCTCTTGCGCCTCGAGCTCGGCTTCTACGCCGAGAACGAGCCCGCACGCCGCCTCTACACCAGGCTCGGATTCGTCGTAGAGGGGACCCGCCCGTCCCGTTTCCAGAAGCGCCCGGGCGAGTTCAGCGACGAGGTTATCATGTCCCTGGACGTCAGCGCCCCGGAACAGCGCTGAATCGCGAACACACACCCACCCCCGGCGTACGGAGACGACGTGGACCAGGGAACGCTCATCTTTGTCGCCGCGGCCGCCGCGGCCGTCACCATCGGAGGGGGCATCGCGCTCGTCCTCGCCCTCCGATCGCCCAAGGCCTCCACCTCCGCCGTCACCCTCAAGCCGCAACTCCTCAAGGCCTGCGGCCCGGTCTCCGCACGACAAGCCGTCCACCTCGCACGCGCCGCCCTCAAAAAACACGCCCAGCCCGGCGCCCTCCGCGGCCTGTCCAGCGGCTCCGACCTCGACCACACCGGCCTCTCCTGCCGCTGGACCGTCACCCTCGAGACCCACTCCGGCCAGCGGACCGCCGTCGTCCGCTTCGGCTCCTCCACCTCGCTCACCGGCTCGGCCCTCGTCGCCCAGGTCGAACTCCTCCCCACCCCGCCCAGGCCCGGCAAGCCGCTCACCGAGTCCTTCGAGGACTCGCCCGCGGCCCTCGCCCACCTCATCCGCAACGGCGCCGAGTTCGGACCCGGCGTCACCAAGGCCACCCTCGCCGCCAGACCCGACCAGCACGGCCGCCCCGTCTGGAAACTCGACATCCAGGGACGCTCCTTCGAAACCCCCTTCGTCGAAGCCGCTTGAAGCAGAGAGGGTGCCACGGGTTGACCGAAGGCAACCCGTGCTCTGAATACCAGCCGCGTGCGTAAGCACGCGGGGAAGGCATCACCGTTCTCGACAGTCGCCCCTCCCCGGTTGCTCACGCAACCGGCTGGTCTCTCCACACGGGCCCCCAATGACGGCGCAGCCTTCATCGGGTTGTTCCCCCCTCAAGTCGTGGAGAAGGCTGCGCCGTCTCCACGCCACCCCAACTAGCCCCGAGCGCAAGCGAGGGGTCTCCCCGCCTTTACCGAGCCGCGGGCGTAAGCACGCGGCCCCCCACAACCGCCACCCCCTCACAACACCAACGTCATGAACACACTGTTCGCATCCTCCCGATACGACCCAAACGGCCCGCACGCCGTAAACCCGTGCCGCGAATACAACGCCCGCGCCGGCAAGAAGTGATCCTGCGCCCCCGTCTCCAAACTCAACCGTGCGTACCCGCGCCCCCGCGCCTCCGCGATCACATGCCCCAGCAGGCGCGACGCCACCCCGCGGCGCAGGTGCGCCTGCGCGGTCCGCATCGACTTCACCTCCCCGTGCGCCGCGTCCAATTCCAGCAAGGCCGCGCACCCGAGCAGCGCGTCCCCCTCCACCGCGCTCCAGAACGTCACCGCCGGATCGCACAACGCCTCCACCGCCAACGCGTGAATGCTCTCGGCCGGAGAGACCGTCGCCATCTCCGCAAGATGCTCGCGCATCAACCCCGCGACCGGTTCCCGACTCGGATCATCAACCCGGATCTGCATGCCGCTTCCCCTGTCGGAACTCCGTCACGCACGGACACGCATTATTGGACCGCGACAGGCACCGCCCCGCCACCTCCTCCGCCCAGCCCGCCCGCCTTCCGCCGCCCCCGAGCGATCCGGCTCCACTCACTCCACGCCCCGTCCGATCATCCCAAGGCATGGCGGCCCCGCCCACCAACGTGCTCGTGCTCATGTTTGCCTCGGTCGGCACCGTGCTGATCCTCGGCGTCGTCGCGCACATCCGCCGCCGCCGCCTCATCCGCAGCTTCCAGTCCAAAACCACGCGCATCCCGCTCTCAGGACGCGACCCGATGAGCGCCGCCGAGGCCGTGACGCTCGCGCGACAGGCCTGGCCCAGGCGCGCCCGCGTGGGCGGCCTGCTCTCGGTCAGCTCCGGCGAGGACCTCGACGCCAGCGGACGCTCCTACTCCTGGAAGCTCGTCTTCGCCGCCCACGACGGCACCGCCACCGGCGTCGCCGAGTTCCGCCCCGATCTCGACACACGCGGCGACGTCCGCGGCGCACGACTCGAACTCTCCATCGCCGCCCTCCCCCCAGCCACCGAGGCCGTGCTCCCCGAGCCCTTCCGCGACTCCTGGAAGGTCATGCGCGACGCCACCCGCAAGGGCGTGGACCCCACCGCCGCGACCTCACGCGTCTCGCTCAGCGTCCGAGCCGAGCCCGGACGCGACCCCAGATGGAAACTCGAACTCGACCGCAAGATCGCCACCACCCGCTTCACCCCCACCACCGCATAAGCCGCAGTGAGGGGGCGCCACGGGTTGACCGCAGGACAACCCGTGCTCTGAATACCAGCCGCGTGCGTAAGCACGCGGGGAGGGCATCACCGTTCTCGGCCGGGTGCCCCGATGACGGCGCAGCCTTCATCGGGCTCTTCCCCCGACGCCGTGGAGAAGGCTCTGCCATCTCCAGCCACCCTCTTTCGCCCCCCTACTAGCCCCGAGCGCAAGCGAGGGGGTTCTTGCATTTATCCGAGCCGCGGGCGTAAGCACGTGCCCCCGCATGACCGAACACCGAGCCCCACCGCTCACGCGATGGGCGAGTCCCTGCACGGGTGCCCCGATGACGGCGCAGCCTTCATCGGGCGCTGCACACCCCGGCCGTGGAGAAGGCTGCGCCATCTCCACGCCACCCCAACTAGCCCCGAGCGCAAGCGAGGGGGTTCTTGCGTTTATCCGAGCCGCGGGCGTAAGCACGCGGCCCCGCATGACCGAAACACCGAGCCCCACCGCTCACGCGATGGGCGAGTCCCTGCACGGGTACCCCGATGACGGCGCAGCCTTCATCGGGCGTGCACCGTCCAAATCGTGGAGAAGGCTGCGCCGTCTCCACGCCACCCCACCTTCCACACTCACCCTCGCATCAACACCACTCGGAACGGCTGCACCCGCACCTCGAACACACCCGCCACCACCCCCGGGTCCGCCCGCGCCACCCGCTCCGCCTCTTCCAGACTCCCCGCCTCGAACACCATCACCCCCCAGATGGGCGGCGCCGTCGTCCGCCCCGCCAGCACCAGTTCGCCGCTGTCCAGCAACCGCTCGTAGTACGCCAGATGGGCTCCCACCGCTTCCGCCTCCTCGGGCGTCGGGTCATCGGGCATCCCCGCACGAACGGGCGTCAGGAATACCGCGAACGTCTGCGCACCGCTCTCAGGCTCAGTCATCGACCACTCCTCTCGTCAAAAACGACGCGAGCGGCCGCTCGACCGCCCGCGCCAGATTCAGGTAAGCCCAAGGCTCGATCGACACACGCCTCACGCCCTGACGTACGTGATCTCCATGCCCATCGACTCTTCCTCGGGCTTGCCGCCCGGGGCGTGGTACATCTCCATCACGTGCTCGTCGTCGGACACCATCCGGATCACCGAGCGTCGCAGCATGGCGCGGGGCTCCCCGGGTGGGCTGGTCGGGTCCGTCATCGTGCCGCGCATGGTCCACGTCTTCGAGCCGGCGTCGTACTCGCCCGTCTCGAGGTTGAACATGGTCGTCATCGAATCGATCCAGAAGCCCTCCCAACGCCCGTCGATGGCGTTGTAGCCCCAGTACCCGCGCCCGCTGAACGCACCGGCGTCGTCCTCGTACACCTGCCTGAGGAACTTGCCGTCCAGGTCCATCTCGTTGACCATCACGCCGTGCGACTCCTGCGCATCCGACCCGGGGGGCCCGCAGAACATCCTGACGGTGCTGGTCCACGAGCCCTCGAACGACTTGAGCAGCTCGTGCTCCTCGGTCGTGCGCCCCATCCGCTCGAACGCTTCCATCATCTCGGGGGGCATGGTGCCCGGCTCGGGAGCGCCCATGATCAGCCACCCCTTCTCTGACCGCGACCCTCCGCGGCACGCGTGTACGTGATCGTGCCAGACTGCACCCACGAACCGTCCGGCATGCCGTCGTAGAACGTGTCCGTCCAGGTATCACCATCCTTGGTGGTCACCATCTTCATCGGTGCCTCGCCCATCGGGGTCATGCTCGTGCCCACCATCGTCAGCACGCCGTCTGCCATCTCACCCGTCATGGTGGACATGTGCGTGCTCATGGTGTCCACCCACATGCTCTGATACTCCCCGGTGTAGTTGGAGTACCCGGTGATCGCGACGCCGTGGAACGGCTGGCCCATGAAGTCGTCCAGCTTGAAGTCCGCGTGCGTGTACCGCTTGCCCAGGATCCACTTCACGTGCATCGTCCCCGTGCCGACCATCGCCATGTCGCCCTCGCCGAACGAGGCCTGCACGTGCCAATGCCCGATGCTGTCCGCCAGCTTCTCGTGCCCCTCACCCGGCGTCGCCTTCTCGGCCATCTCGGCGAACATCGCTTCCATCATCTCGGGCGTCATCTCAAAAGACTCCGCCGGCTGGGCCTTCTCGGAACGCTTCTCCGCCCCCTTGCTCTTCTCAGGCTGAGCAAACCCCAGCCCGAACGCCAGCGTGCCACACACCGCGGCACCCGCCGCGAACGAGATCAATGACTGCTTCTTCATGGGGAACTCCTCTGAGTCTGGGGTGCATCGTCCAAGCCCGGATTTCAACCCGGCCGCTGGGGTGTTGACACCCGCCGGGCCCACCAGTATGCACACCAATCGTCCGAAAAGAAAGACCCTAACCCAAAATGTACGATTTTTTTTCGGTGCAATCGCTTACCGAACAAACCCGCCCACCACCCACCCTCAGCGGGTGAACGTGACCCGCCCCCGCCGCGCCCACGACCCGTCCTCGCCCCGGTCGAACACGGTTTCGGTGTACCGATCCTCCCCCTCAACCCGCATCACCACACGCGAAGTATGCGTGCCGTCACGCCGATAGCTCGTCCCCTCGTACACGATCGCGTCCCCCTCCGCCATCCCGGTCCGCACCGTGATCTGCGTAGACAGCGAGTTCATCCAGACGTTGACAAATGCCCCGCGGACCCGGTCGTACCCCGAAATCCCCCGCCCCCGGAGCTCGCGCCCGTGGTAGTCGGGGATGTGCAGGCCGGTTTCCAGGAATCGACCGTCGAGGGTCCAGGCGTTCGTGGCGGTGCCGCGGACCGGCTCGCGTCCCTCGAAGTCCATCTCGACCGCCCAGTCGCCCACCAGCCGCGCCAGCAACGCGTGCTCGGGCCCCGGCTCACCCAGCGATCGCGCACCCGCCCGATCCTCACCCGCCACGCCCACCCGGTGAGCAGCCGGCTGACTCCCCGCACACCCGACCGGCCCGACCAGCATCCCGCCCGTGCCCAGCACACCCCACACCATTGACCGTGTCCATCTCGGCATCGTGTCGCTCCCTTCGTCCGCCCGGCACGATTCCCCCTCGCCCAGGCACGACGCGTACCGCCGGACGGTGGGCGCGGTTCGGTCACCCGGGCACGCGGCGCACACCACGTACAAATCCGATCATCCCTCTGCTCCGGATGCCGCACGAACTCAACGATGCCGATCAGGCCCGGCTCAGCTCCCGTCCGCCCTGCCGTCGTCCTGCGGAGGCCCCGGCGGCACGCCCAGCAGCATGGCACTCAGGACGGACTCACTCGGCTCCGCCTTGTGCAGCACCATCGCGAGCAACGCCACCGTCCGCTCACGCAGCGGCCCGGGCTCCAAGAGACCGGGCAGCCCCACCGCCTCGTTGAACCGCCGGTCGTCCCGGAGCCGATCGAAAAACTCGGTCGTCTGCTTCTGGATCCGGTTCCGTTGCACGAAGAACAGCCCCGCGATCGCTTCCAGCAGCGTGGCCGAGACCAGCCCAACGATCTCCTTGTCGTGATCGGTCAGCCGAAACCCCACCGGATTCGCTACGACGGAATCGTTCGCTTTCTCCTCCAACGCCTCGATGCCGGCACGCAGCTCCTTGGCCCGCTCCATGCCCGGTGACTCCACGCTCCGTACCTCCGGGATCGTGTTCTCGATCGCTGTCATCCTGCGCTCGAGCGATTGCTGATACGCATTCAGAATCTGTGCCGAAACGCTGTGCACGTCGCTCACAGACCGCCTCAGCCATACGTCCGTGTTCGACGGATCGCTCTCGCTCAGAACCGACGCAACCGTCGAGAGCGACAGCCGCCACTCTCGCACGGCCTCGTTCTCACTCGAACCCGCACTCGATTCGGGCTGCGCCCCACGCTCGGGCGGCAGCCTGCTGTCCCAGTACTCGTATCGAAGAATCAGCTCCGACGTCAACGCCATCTTTCCGCGCAGCTCGACGACATTGACCGGTCGCGCCTCTTCTTCGGGCATCGCAGCCACAAAGATCTTCCCTTCGGGCGCTGTGATTCCCAACTTTCCGGCCTCATCCTTGATCGACTGCAGCTCGCTCAGAATCCGGGCCATCTCCGTCCGCCACGGATCCAGCTCGCGGTCCGCGGCCTCCAGCTCCGCCACCTCCGCCCGCTTCGACTCAATCTGCGCACCGAGCCGCTCCCGCAGCATCTCACCCGGGTCCGGCCTCAGCACGATCACCGACAGCACCCACAGGATCATCGCCAGCCCCGCCGCCGCCGATCCCATGCTCACCCAGAAACTGAACGACGCGTGCTTCAGCATCATCAGGTGGTACGACTTCACCAGCTTCTTCTGGTAGTCCTGCTCCAGCAGCCCGCCCCGCGTCGCCACTCCCTGCGCCTCGCCGTGCAGCTCGGCCTCGAGCTCTTTCAATGACTCCAACTTCTCACGCCGCTGCTGCAACACCGTGTACACAAGAATCCCGACAATGCATCCCGAAAGCACCACCGGCGGAAGCCAGTCCGGCGCACCCGAACTCATCGTCAAAGGCTGACCGACCGCGAGCATGCGTGCCTCCTCTCGCAAGAGCGACAACGCATGATCCATGCCACCCCCAGCGCACGCCACACCCCACAACTCGCCCACAGCAAGTTTCACAAACTCATTTTTGTGTTATCCCAGCTTCTCGCGGCTCACGATCTCCAGCCCGAACGCCTCCAGCTGCGGATACGACGCCTTCGAATTCGTCATCAATCGCAGCTTCCGCAGCCCCAACGCCCGCAGGATCTGGCTCCCCGTGCCGTACTCCAGCATCTCCGGCGTCACCGACGTCGCCGGCGCGTCCTCGTCGCTGTGCCCGAACGGACGCTGCAGACGCTGGCTCGCGGTCTCACCCCCGCCGCTCGGGCGCAGGTACACGATCGCACCGCGACCCTCGTTCTGGATCTGACGCATCGACTCACGCAGCAACTGCCCCGAGCTCCCCGAGAACCCGCTCCCCCCCGTGCTCAGATCGTCGAAGATGTCCCCAAGCAGGTCACGCTTGTGCACCCGCACCAGCGTCGGCTCGTCGGTCTCCACCACCCGACCGTCCGGGCCCAGCTCACCCACGCCCCCCACCGTCAGCACCACGTGCGCCAGCGGATCCACCACGCTCCGGAACGCGATCAGGTTGAACTCGCCCAGCGGCGTCCGGATCGACTGACCCGCACGCGGCTCCTGACGCTCGATCAACGCCCGCTCGCTCAGCCGGTGCTCGATGATCTGCTTGATCGAGCACATCCTCAGCCCGTGACGACCGCAGAACTCCACCAGGTCCGGCACCCGCGACATCCGCCCCTCAGGGTGCACGATCTCGATCCCCACGCACCCCGGCGTCAGCCCAGCCATGCGGCACAAATCCACGATCCCCTCCGTGTGCCCCGTCCGCACCAGCACACCACCGTCCCGCGCACGCAACGGATTGATGTGCCCCGGGCGCACGAAGTCGTCCGGCCCCGTCTCCGGATCGATCAGCATCCGGATCGTCCGCGCCCGCTCGTGCGCACTCACCCCCGTCGTAAACCCGTGCTTCGGGTGCCCGTCCACCGACACCGTCAGCGGCGTCCCCCGCGCCGACGTGTTCACCGGCGTCTGCCCGTGCAGGTTCAGCCGGTCGCAGTCCGCCTCCGTCAGCGAGACGAACATGTACCCCGACGCCTCCTTGAGCATGAACATCACCGCCTCGGGCGAGATGAACTCCGCCGGCAGGATCAGGTCACCCTCGTTCTCCCGGTGCTCGTCGTCGGTCACCACCACCATGCGGCCCGCGCGCAGCTCGTCCAGAATCACAGAGATCGGAGAGAAATGAGACTCGGTATCGCCGGGCATCCGCCATCCTACGCCCCGACCGCCCCGGGCCGGATCCGCCCTCCCCAATGATTCCAGCCCCGAAAAATCGCCCCGCCCGCTCCAATCCGGTGGACGCCACTCCTGTTCCGGCGCACATTCGGGGCATGAGTCCCCGATCACTCGCCGCCATCGCTGTCGCCGCGTCCACGCTCTCCGTCGCCCACGCCGACATCGCCCACCCCTACGGCTGGCGCGTCGGAACCGACGGTCAGGGCACCATCCACGTCGATTTCATCTGGGAGATGGCCCACACCCGCTGGGTCTACAACCAGACCGGCCCCATGCGCGGCGCCATCGACGACTCCCTCTCCTTCGACGAGTACCCCGTCGAGATCCCCGAGGTCGGCCTCGTCCCCTTCGACCAGCCCGGCTCCGAGATCGCCATCGTCTTCACCCACTTCGACACCGGCGTCTACTTCTACGACCCCGCCGACACCTCCACCCCCGTCAACACACCCGGCGCCGTCTTCGAGATCGGCACCACCGGCACCACCTTCAACACCGACTCCATCTGGCAGGTTGACCCCACCACCCAGGGCTTCGACCTCTTCGCCGACCTCTGGTCCGTCAGCTTCTACTTCACCGACCTGACCGGCATCTACGCCGACAGCGAGGAGTACACCTACCTCCTCGCACCAGTCCTCGAGTTCCCCTCTCCCGCCACCGCCCTGGTCCTCCTCCCCGCCCTCGCCGCAACAAGACGCCGACGCTGAGCACACTCCCCACGCGTGGGGTGCCACGGGTTGACCGAAGGACAACCCGTGCTCCGAATACCAGCCGCGTGCGTGAGCACGCGGGGAGGGCATGAACGTGCAAGGAAAGCGCCCCTCCCCGGTTGCTCACGCAACCGGCTGGTCTTCCCACACGGACGCCCCGATGACGGCGCAGCCTTCATCGGGCGCACACACCCACCCCGTGGACAAGCCTCCGCCGTCTCCACACCACCCTCTCTCACCACCCAACTAGCCCCGAGCGCAAGCGAGGGGGTTCCCCCTTCTCCCCCACTGGGGGAGAAGGTGTCCGCGAAGCGGACGGATGAGGGGGTTCCCGTCGCACCGCGACGGGAGTGACTTTCCGAGCAACACGGACGCCCCGATGACAACACAGCCTTCATCGGGCGCACACACCCACCCCGTGGACAAGCCTCCGCCGTCTCCACACCACCCACACCCGCCCCTCTACTAGCCCCGAGCGCAAGCGAGGGGGTTCCCCCTTCTCCCCCGCGGGGGGGTGGGGGAGAAGGTGTCCGCGAAGCGGACGGATGAGGGGGTTCCCGTCGCAACGCGACGGGAGTGACTTTCCAAGCAACTCGGACGCCCCGATGACGGCGCAGCCTTCATCGGGCGCGCACGCCCACCCCCGTGGAGAAGGCCCCGCCCTCCCCTTCCCATCCCCCATACCATCCCCCACCCCACCCGAAAGGCGGCCATCGTGCGTCCCACACTCGCCCTTCTCACCCTCGTCACCCTCCTCACCGGCTGCGCCGCCACCCCGGAACCCGGTCGCTACCTCCTCGACCTCCACACCGGCGCCGCCGGCTCCGAGTCCGTCGAGGTCGCGCTCGACCTCGACCGCGCACCCAACGGCACCTGGTCCGCCACCCTCGTCAACGGCGACGAACGCATCCCCGTCCCCGAGGTCCGACGCGTCACCTCCGGCTTCAACCTCCTCTTCCCCCACTACGACTCACGCCTCGACCTCGAATTCGACCTCGAGTACAAGCAGTGGGCCATCGACGGCACCTGGACCAAGGAACGCGGCAAGGAGAACCCCGCCGTCATCTCCGTCACCGGCAAACCCATCATCGACCCCGACATCTCACGCCGCGCACCCATCCACGTCGAGACCGCACTCAACGACCGCACCACCGGACGCTACAGCGTCGAGTTCTCCGACTCCGACCCCGGCGTCCTCGACCTCACCGTCAACCGCGACGGCACCGCCCACGCCACCGTCCTCACGCCCACCGGCGACTACCGCTTCCTCATCGGCCGACTCGAGCCCCGCATCCCACGCCGCGACCCCGAGGCCCGGTACCGCACCGACACACGCCCGCCCGCGAAGCTCTACCTCTCCACCTTCGACGGCGCCCACATGTTCGCGTTCACCGGCGAGCTCGACACCCACGGCACCATCCGCGGCTTCTTCTACTCCGGCGACTGGTGGGTCGAGGCCTACACCGCCACCCCCGACGAACACGCCGCCCTCCCCGACGCCTTCGAGGAAACCGCCTGGAACGACACACCCCTCGACGACCTCGTCTACACCGACCTCGACGGCAACCCCGTCTCCGTCGCCAGCCTCATCCGACGCGCCCACGCCGACAACCCCAGCGCTACACCCGACACGCTCGGCCCCACTCTCGTCAAGGTCTTCGGATCCTGGTGCCCCAACTGCCACGACGCCGCCGCCTACATGGCCGAACTCGACCGCACCTACCGCGCACGCGGCCTGCGCATCGTCGGCCTCGCCTTCGAACTCACCGACGACCACCAACGCTCCGCCGAACAGGTCCGACGCTACCTCGACCGGCACGACATCGACTGGCCCGTCCTCGTCGCCGGCGTCTCAACCAAGTCCAAAGCCAGCGAGGCCTTCCCCGCCCTCGACCGCGTCCGCGCCTACCCCACCACCATCTTCCTGAACGCCAGCGGCCAGGTCGTCGCCGTCCACACCGGCTTCTCCGGCCCCGCCACCGGCCAGGCCCACCAGGACCTCCGCCACGAGTACGAAACCCTCATCGAATCCCTTCTGAACTAGCCCCGAGCGTCAGCGAGGGGTCTCCCCGTCTTGACTAGCCCCGAGCGCCAGCGAGGGGGTTCCCCGCCTTCTCCGGGCCGCGGGCGTAAGCACGCGGGGAGGTCTTGTACCAGCCGCGTGCGTGAGCACGCGGGGAGGGCAGGACCGTGCTCGGCACACGACCCTCACCGGTTGCTCACGCAACCGGCTGGTCTTTCCACACGCGTACCCCGATGACGGCGCAGCCTTCATCGGGCGTGAATCGTCCAACGTCGTGGAGAAGGCTCCGCCGTCTCCACGCCACCCATCAACCCCAACCCCCCCCGTCCCCGACGGCGGAGGTGTCGCCGAAGGCGACGGAGGGGGTACAACCACCCCCCGCGAAGCGGAACACCTCCCCCCATCCCCATTCCACCCCCATACCCTCTCCCCGATGCCCCCCTCCCCCCCTTCCACACCCCGCCAACCACCCGCCGTCCTCCTCGCCATCGTCACCGTCTACCTCGCCGGCCTCGTCTGGCTCATCGGCATGGCCGCCGGCACCGCCGCCCAGTTCGCCTGGCTCGCCGCCACCACCGATGGGCTCGACGGGCTCGACCCCACCGGTGGTGGCGGCGAGCCAGGCGTCTTCATCACCTTCGCGCTCGCCAGCCAATCCACCTTCGTCGTCGGCTGCGCCCTGCTCCCCCTCATCATCCCGCCCCCGAACGCCCGCTCGCAACACGCGCGCGTCCTCATCAAGGACGCCCTCCGACTCAACCGTCCCCGCCTCAAGGCCTGGGCGTGGCCGGTGCTCCTGGGCGGCAACCTCTTCGTCTGGGGCGCCACCTCCATCCTCTTCGCCATGCTCTTCGAAGAGCCCGGCGAACACCTCGAGACACTCACCGAATCCGTGGACGCCATCCGCACCGGACCGACGATGCTGCTCACCCTCCTCGCCGTCGGCATCATGCCCGGACTCGGCGAGGAAGCCATCTTCCGCGGCTTCGTCCTCAAACGCCTCGGGCACGCCCTCCCCGCGTGGCTGGCCATCGGTCTCACCTCCGTCCTCTTCGCCCTCAGCCACGTCAGCCCGCAGCACATCGTCCTCATCTTCCCGCTCGGACTCTGGTGGACCATCATCAGCTGGCGCACCAACTCCATCTGGCCCGGCGTCGCCCTGCACGCCGCGAACAACTGCTGGACACTCCTCTGGGCCTGGCACCTCGCCGACCACATCCGCGAGGCCTCGCCGCTCGTCTTCACCACGCTCGCCGCGCTCACCTTCGGCTGCTTCTGTGCCTCCGTCTACGCCCTCCTCGGCCCCGGTCTGACTCACTCCGCACCATCCTCACCGCCCACGCCGCAGCCCCCGCTGGAAGACCCACTGGAGAACCTCCGATGAGCCGCTACGACGACTTCGTCGAATTCCGTTCGCGCATGAACACCCGCATCCTCGGCGACGACACCGAACGCGGCTCCGCCCCCGACGGCACCCCCCGCCCCGGCGCCACCCTCGTCACCAAACGCTTCTTCAACCTCGACGCCAAGGCCTACGAACCCGGCGCCATCGACGACAAGACCAAGGAGCTGCTCGGCCTCTCCGCCTCCGCCGTGCTCCGCTGCGACGACTGCATCGCCTACCACATCGACCGCGCCGTCGAGCTCGGCGCGAACGACGCCGAGATCATCGAGACCCTCGACATCGCCCTCATCGTCGGCGGTTCCATCGTCATCCCCCACCTCCGCAGAGCCTACGAGTTCCTCGACGCCGCCCGCGACACCCGCAACTAGCCTCGAGCGCCAGCGAGGGTTCTCCCTGTCTTTTCCGAGCCGCGGGCGTCAGCACGCGCCCCCCCGCCAACTCCAATCACATGACCCCCAACGAGCCCGGAGCGCCAGCGACGGGAGTGGTTCTCCGTCTCCACATACCAGCCGCGTGCGTGAGCACGCGGGGAGGCCATGACCCAATCCCGGTCACGCCCCTCCCCGGCTGCTCACGCAACCGGCTGGTCTTTCCACACGGGTGCCCCGATGACGGCGCAGCCTTCATCGGGCGCGGACGGTCCAAATCGTGGAGAAGGCTCCGCCGTCTCCACGCCACCCAACGAGCCCCGAGCCCCCAATCCTCCCCCGTCACCGACGGGGGAGGTGTCGCCAAAGGCGACGGAGGGGGTCAAACCAACCCCCGCGAAGCGGGATCCACCCTCACCGCGCACCCCCCCACCCATACACTCCGCCCATGCCTCCCCCGGACCTCAACCCGGACTTCACACCCGCCCAACGCGCCGCCCGCGACGCCGCCATCGCCGTCATCGAGCGCCTCCGCGCCGAGGGCCACACTGCCTACCTCGCCGGCGGGTGCGTCCGCGACGAACTGCTCGGGCACCACCCCACCGACTACGACGTCGCCACCGACGCCACCCCGGAGCGCGTCCAGCACCTCTTCGACCGCACCTCCGCCGTCGGCGCCGCCTTCGGCGTCGTGCTCGTCCGCCAGAAGGTCCGCGACCTTCCAATCGCCACCGAGGTCGCCACCTTCCGCACCGACGGCCCGTACACCGACTCCCGCCGCCCCGACCACGTCACCTTCGCCTCCCCGAAGGAAGACGCCGAGCGGCGCGACTTCACCATCAACGCCCTCTTCCTCGATCCGATCGAGCCCGACCCCGAACGGCGCATCATCGACCACGTCAACGGGCGTGCCGACCTCGAGGCCCGCGTCATCCGGGCCGTGGGCGACCCCGACCGACGCTTCGAGGAGGACGACCTGCGCGCCCTGCGTGCCGTCCGCTTCGCCTGTCGCTTCGGCTTCGAGATCGAGCCCGCCACCCGCGCCGCGATCACCGCCCACGCGAGCGGTCTCGCCGGCGTCTCGCGCGAGCGCATCGGGCACGAGGTCCGCAGGATGCTCGCCCACCCCAGCCGTGCGCTCGCGGCCGCGCTCATGCAGGAACTCGCCATCGACGCCAGCGTGCTCGACGACGAGCCCAGCACGAAGGAGCCGCGCGTGCTCGCCGGCCTCGCGCCCGATGCCTCGGTCGTCGCGTCCCTGCTCGCCTGGGCGATCGACCGCGCCGGGCGCTGGCCCGTGCCCGTCTCGGGCGCCGACTTCCGGCGCGCCCTCATGCTCTCCAACGACGAGACCGCCGGCCTCTCCGACGCCGCGCTCACACTCAACGAGATGACGCGCCGCTGGCCCGACCTCCCCGTCGCGCTCCGCAAGCGGCTCGCCACCCGCCCGGGCGCCGCCGACGCACGCGCCGTGCTCGCCTCGCTCGATCCCGACCGGGCCCGAGCCATCGAGTCCGACATCGCCGCGCTCGCCGCCGACCCCGTCGGGCTCGAGCCCACGCCCCTCGTCACCGGCGACGACCTCATCGCACGCGGCCTGCGTCCCGGACCCGGCTTCGCCCCCCTCCTCGCCGCCGTCTACGACGCCCAACTCGAGCAACGCCTCACCACCACCGAGGAAGCCCTCGCACTCGCCGAAGAACTCGCCAAACACCACGGCATCACCCGCTGAAACCATACCAGCCGCGGGCGTAAGCACGCGGAGATGTCTTGTACCAGCCGCGTGCGTAAGCACGCGGGGAGGGCAGGACCGTGCTCGACACACGCCCCTCCCCGGTTGCTCACGCAACCGGCTGGTCTTTCCACACGCATACCCCAATGACAACGCCGCCACCACGCCACCCATCCGACAAGTGGGGTGCCACGGGTTGACCGAAGGGCAACCCGTGCTCTTCCTCCCACGCCGTGAAGAAGGCTGCGCCATCTCCACGCCACCCACCCTGAACGAGACCACCCTCTTCAACTAGCCCCGAGCGCAAGCGAGGGGGTTCTTTGCCTTATCCGAGCCGCGGGCGTAAGCACGCGGCCCCGCACGACCGAACCCCCATCACGGGTGCCCCAAAGACAGCGAAGCTTTCTTCGGACGAAGACCCCCACGCCGTGGAGAAGGCTGCGCCGTCTCCACTCCACCCGGCTGGTCAATCCCCGCACCGCCCCACTCACCCCGGACGCGCAAACGTGAACTGATCCCGCAACGACCGCTGCCCGCCCTCGCGCGCCGGTGTCCGCAGCACCGCCTCCACCACCACCGACGCGTCCCGGTTCGGACCCTCGTTCGACATCACCCAATCCGGCAGGTCCGTCAGCGGCACCCGATACGTCCGGCTCGTCGGGTCGTAGTACGACGCGTTGTTGTCCGACCCCCACAGGCTCACCTCCCACACCTCCGCGTCCGACCCCGCCCCGATCGAGCGGCTCGGCCACACCCGCACCGTCAGGTCCCCCACCGCCTTCACCGAGTCCCCCCAGGCGTCCTGCATCTCCAGGAACAGCATGATCTGCGGCGTGCCGTCCTCCGCCTCATCCAGCCTCGTCAGCGGGAAGATCCGCATCCGCACCGCCTCGAACGGGCCCGGGTCCTCCCACCGCCCCGTCAGCGGCTCCACCGGCGCAACCGGGAGCGAACGGTCCGAGGTGCACCCCGTGCCCGCCAAAGCCACCATCGTCGCCAGCACCCACCATCGCGTCATGCCGACAGTCTACGCCGCACCGCCCGACTCATGCGCTCTCTGCTCGCGGGCCGCTCCCCCAACCCCCTGCCCGCGCGCGAGCATCACCAGCAGCCCGCGCTGGCTGGCTTCCAGGCTCGCCAGCGCCCGCGTGTTGTCGTTCAGCGCCTTCACCAGCACCTCCGTCTCCTGACGCTCCAGCATCAGCCGGGTGTGCAGCTCGGTCATCTGGCGCTCACGCACCGCCGAGGCCCGGCGCTCGGCCAGCCACATCCACGCCACCAGCCCCGCCACCCCGAACTGCGCCAGCCACGCCGCGGTCTCCTCCACCATCGCCCCCACCTCCCATCAGACTCACTGGTTCAGGTCACGTCAGCCCGGAACGTGGCGGTGTACCCCACGCTCCACACCCGCCCGCGATCGATCGGGGCGTGCTCGGCGTACCCCACCAGCACCAGGTCCGCCCAGACACGACCGTCGGCGTCCACCAGGTCGCCCCGCCTGGCGGGGACCGCACGCCGGACTTCCTGCATGAGCGCGTCTCGAGCGTCCCACAGGTCCGCCTCGGTCGCACCCACCAGACGCCCGCGCACTGTCACCACCACGTCGTCGTCGCCCTGCGACTCCGTTCCCGTCGAGTCGTCGTACGGCTGCCCGAAGAGCACCCAGTACGGCACCAGCGTCTGCTCGCGCACGCCCTGCACCACCCGGTGCGGGCCCGACCCGAAGAAATCGATCCCCCGAAACGTCGTCATCCCCCACCCCCTCTCAGGACACGCTCACCGGGTCGGTCTGCCCGTCCGCGGACACCGCGAGCAGACGCACCCGGCGCGACGACCCGCGCGACACCGAGACCTCGTACCACACCCGCTCCACCACCGCCGTCATCGAGACCGTGTCGGTGCTGGCGTCGGTGCTGCTTCGCCCGGTCTCGAAGCTCAGCGTCCCCATCGCACCGGGCTTCGGCTCGTCCATGTCCTCCCCGAGCAGGCTCTGCACGACCTCGACCGTCACCCGCTGCTCGGGCACGTCGGCCAGCACCACGTGCGGGCCGGCGTCGCTCCACTCCGCGATCAGCGTCTCCGCATTCCGCGAGATCGCGACCGAACTCACGTTCCCCCACGTGTCCCCAGCAAACTCCACCCGCCTCGGATTCAGTGCCAGCATCCAATTCCCCTTTCATTCCCGATGAACGAGCCGGGTGCCCCGATGACGGCGCAGCCTTCATCGGGCGTGAACCTCCCACGCCGTGGAGAAGGCTGCGCCGTCTCCACACCACCCACTTACTAGCCCCGAGCGCCAGCGAGGGGTCTCTCCCAGGCTCGCCCTCTCCCTCGGCTTGCGCCGAGGGCTTGCTCTTTCGCTTGCGAACACACCCTTCCAACCTCGCAGTCAAGGTGGGTGCCACGGGTTGACCGAAGGGCAACCCGTGCTCAACCGTCCAATCCGTGAAGAAGGCTGCGCCGTCTCCACGCCACCCCTGACTAGCCCCGAGCGCCAGCGAGGGGGTTCTCCTAGGCTCGCCGTCTCCCTAGGCTCGCGCCGAGGGCTTGCTCTTTCGCTCGCGAGCACCCCCGGTCACCCCCGCACGAACCGGCCCGCGTTCAACCGCCTCGAAGCGTCGGCCTCGCCGTCGCCGTCCAGGTCCACGAGCACGCGTGCCCGGGCCCGCTCACCCCAGAAACGGTCGCGCCAGGCATTCGCCCTCTTCTCCATCACGCCGCCGATGGGCCCGGCCGCCGCGACGGCCGCGTAGATCAGGTGCAGCGCCCCGCACGCCTCCAGCTCGCGCAGCGCCCCCGGGTTCAGCACGTCCGACTCGGTCAGCAGCGCGCCCGGTTCGTCCGGATCGATCCCCGCCATCCGCAGCACCTGCCGGTGCACGGTCTCCAGTACGGCCCCAAAGCTGTGCACCTCGACCGGCGACACCCCGATGTCACCCGGCGGCACCGCCGGCTCGCCGGGATCGCCCCGCAGCACCGACACCGTCGCCTCCAGGTCGGACTCCACGCTGACCACCTCCAGCGTCACCCCGCCCACCACCGCGACGTGCCCCGCCCCGATCACCGCCTGCGCCAGCGTCACGCCGCCCGGCTCAAGCGTGAGCGTGGTCCCGCTCACGCTGCCCGTCCCGCTCAGCACCCGCTGCCCCGCCCACGAGGCCTCGGCGAGCACCCCCGGCTCCAACGCCACGCAATCCCGATCCGTCGCAAACGCCATCCCACCCTCCCTTCCGAAAGATCCTCCCCCGTCACCGACGGGGGAGGTGCCGAGCGCAGCGAGGCGGAGGGGGTTGAATCGCGTGCGCGAGCACGCGCCGCTCCGACTTCACTCGCCATCGCCCTGTCCAAACCCGGCGCGGACGCTCTCGCCCCCGCCCGGGTCCTCCCGCCCGCCCAGCGGTCAACTGCCGCCTGCAACCCTGATCACACCGCCAGCCCGGACAGCACGGCGTGCGCGTTCTCGTTCTTGAGTTCCAGCGTGTACTCGCCCAGCACCTGCCCGCGGACCGAGTCGCCGTCCACGCTCAGCGGCTTGTAGTGGAAACTCCGTCCCTGCAGCGGCATCACCTGGATGCGGCTCGAGTCCAGCAGCAGCAGCGCATCGCGCGGCACCCAGCGGCTCATCACCACGCGACAGACGCCGAAGTCGCTCTCGTACACGCTCACCAGATCGCTGTAGCGCGTGTCCTCGGGCAGATAGGCCCGCAGCCCGCTGGCGAACGAGTTGATGCGGCGCTTCTGGGCCCCGCCGACCACGATGGTGTCGATGGTGCCGGAGCTCTGCTCCCAGACCTCCTTGAGCGCCGCGTTGAGCACCTCCTCGCTGAGTTCGTCGCTGCCGGCTCCGGCGCCGTCCGGGATGGGGCCGGTGCCGGGCTGGAAGCGGTTGGTCTGGAGGTGGGACAGGATGCCGTTCATGGAGCGCCGGACGGTGCCGGAGCCCTGCTGCTCGCTGCCCGGGGCGACCCCGTTGATGACGGTGTTTTCGAGGTCGCGGAGCAGCTCGCGCATGCGTTCCTGTTTCTGGTAGTCGAGCTCGTCGGTGACGCCGTGGGCGCGCGAGGCCTGCATCGACCCGCTGACCTCGACGCTGGCGGTGAGGATCTGGGTGTAGTTGCGCTGGCGGACGCGGCTGGTGAAGCGTGCCTCGGGTGCCGCGTCGCCCTCGAGCGCGGCGTTGCCGATGATGTTGAGCGTCATGTTGTCGGCCAGCGTGGCCGGCGTGGTGCCGCCGTACCCGCGCGAGACGCCCAGCGCGCTCGAAACGGTGTTCACGCCCTCGACGAGCATGACCTCGCCCGAGCCCGCGGGGCGGACGAGGTCGCCCGCCTGGAAGACGCTCGCGTCGTCCACGGTGATGAGCGCGGCGGACTCGGGGTCGGGCGTGAAGCTCACCTGATCGATGGTCCCCGCGTTCGGGTTGAGCGTGTCCTCGATCCACTCGTGCACGGTGCTGGTCGCCTCGCGCTGCGCGTCGCCCAGGTGATCGAGCAACGCGGTCTCGAACGGGCTGACGATCCCGATGATGTCCGCGACGTCCTCGGCGAGTTCCGGGAGCCCCGCCCCCGCGGTGTAGGTTGCCTTGCCTGTGAATGCCATGTGTCCCCCTTTGGTTCAGGTGTGATGTGACTGCGATCCGATGTGGTCTGTTCCCCCTACGAGCTCAGAGCGCCAGCGAGGGGGTTGGGTCTTGTCTGAGCCGCGGGCGTGAGCACGCGGCCCCGCTTGAACGAGTTCCAGGCCCCACCGCTCGCGCGGTGGGCTCGTTTGTGACCGGGTGCCGTCTTTGTGGAGAAGGCTGCGCCGTCTCCACGCCACCCGATCTGGTGCTTTACCAGCCGCGTGCGTGAGCACGCGGGGAAGGCATGACCGTTCAAGGCAGACGCCCCTCCCCGGTTGCTCACGCAACCGGCTGGTCTTCGACACGGGTGCCCCGATGACGGCGCAGCCTTCATTGGGCGTGCTTCGGTGTACGTCGTGGAGAAGGCTGCGCCGTCTCCACGCCACCCGTGGATGGTGCTTTCTCCCTCGGCTTGCGCCGAGGGCTTGCGGTTCGGTCATGCTCCGCGTCGTCCGCGGAGGTAGCGGAGCAGGGCCGAGCGGTCGCCGCTGGTGCGGGCCTCGTCGGCGAGTGTTTCGAGCGTCTGGGCCCCGTCGTCGGGCACGCTGGCGCTCATCGCCGAGGCGTGCGGGGCGCTCGCGCGGAAGAGGTACGGCTTGGTGCGGCGCAATTCGGCGACCGCGCTCGCGATGTCCGGGGACTCCATCGCGCTCACCGCCATCTCGGTGAGCAGGGACGCGGTCTCGACGTCCACGGCGTTGGCCTCGCGCAGCAGGCGCTCGGTCTCGCGCCGTCGCTCCGACGCGTCGGCCCCCTCGCGTGCCTCCACGAGTTGGGCCCGCAGCGTCTCGACCTCGTGCTCGAGCTCCTGCACGCGGAGTTCGGCCTTCTCGGCCCGGGTCTCCCAGAGACGTTCCTCGTGCACCGGAGTTTCGAGGCCCGCCTGGACAGCGGGCTCTCCGCCCCCACCACCCCCGCCATTCCCGCCTCCGCCGCCGGGGTCGCCGCCTCCCTCGCCTCCGCCGCCTGTGACGGGTCCGCCTTCGCCATCGATCGCCATGGTGTGCTCCTTTCGTTGGTGGTTCACGCGATGCCGGGATCGCCCGCGGCGTAGCCCAGCTCGCTCAGCACTCGCTCCGACTCGGCCCCAAGTTCCACACGCGCCGACGCGGCCCGCCCCTCGGCCTCCGGGTCGAGCGGCATCGGGTCGGGCCAGCCGACCCGGACGACGCGTTCGCCCTCGCTCGTCTGCAGCACGCCCGAGGCGTCGAGCGCCCGGAGGATGAGCGTGCAGATCTCGGTGATGCCGCGCCCGTAAGTGACGCGTTTGCGCCCGGTCTTGGCGAGCAGGTTGAGCAGCGTGACGCGCAGGGCCATGGCGCTGGAGAGGTTGCCGACGCGGTCGCGCAGCACGCCGCCGGCTACGGGCGGGACAGCGCTGGCCTTGTCGAGCGCCTCCCGGATCTGCTCGACGTGTGCGTCCTCGCTGGGGCAGGCGCCGTCGCCGCCGAAGGACTCGACGCTGGCCTCGGGGTCGTCGGCGGTCCAGACCTGGCCCGGGCCGACGGTGAGGTCGCCCTCGCCCATGCGCTTGGCGAGGTACATGCGGAAGCTCTGCATAGTGACGCGGTTGGCCCGGTCGGAGAGTCTCGTGTTGAGTTCGTCCTGCAGCGGAATGAGACCCTCGACCTCGCCAAAGCCGGTGTAGGCGAAGGGCTGGCTGAGGTTCTGCACGTGCACGATCGGGACGACGCCGGGCAGCAGCGTGCTCTCGGCGCGGGCGACCTCCTCGTTGTCCTCGAGGCGGCGCCAGAGGCCGGGCTCAAAGACCTCGGTGACGGTGCCGCGACGGCGGGTGGCGGTGCGGGTGCTCGCCGGCTCGCGCCCGAAGAGGCGCGTGACGCGTGCGGTGCGGCTCGGCGTCTGCACCGCCTCGTTGAGTTCGCGTTCGAAGCGGATGACGTACCCGTCGAGGTCGCGGTAGTCGTTGGGGCTGACGACGGGGATGCCGCGTCGGGGGTCGATGGGCTCGATGCGGATCGCGTGGGACGCGACGGTGGCGGGGTCGGCGCCCCCCCCAGCCCCGGCCCCGGCCCCGGCCAGCAGCGCGCCCTCGTCGATGCGGATTGCGAAGTCCACGTGCCCGAAGACGTGCCCGAGCAGGGCGGCGTCCTGCAGCATGCCGACGCCGCCGCTGGTTTCCCAGACCGCTTCGAGGACGCGCTGGATGCGGTCTCGGGTGGGCTCGTCGGATGCGGCGCTGACGAGTTGCAGGGGTCGCCCGAAGAGGAAATCGATCATGGCGTGGAGGCGCCAGGCGATGTCGTTCTCGATGACGACCTCGCGCCGCCCGGTGGCGCGGTCGTCGGTGGCGGGGTCGGGGCGGCGTCCGACGATGCGGGGCGGGAGGCCGGCCTCTTGGGCGAGGCGGTAGCGCGGGTGCTGGCCCGCGGCCGCGATCGGCACGAGCGGATTGCGAAAGTACGCCCAGACGCGTTCGAGGCGCGGCGTGGTGACGCGCTCGTGCTCCTCGATGAGGAGGCTCAGCATGGCCTGGTTGAGGCCGGCGTGTTCGGATCCCTCGTGCCGATCGGGCATGGCGGGTGTCCCCCGTCGTGGGCCGCGGAAGACGCGGCGTGGTTCGGTTGGCGACGCGTCGCACGACACGCCCTCAACCACCGGGGCGGGGAACGCCCGGCGCGCGCACAAACACCCGCACTCCGTGCCGCGCGAGGCGCGCAAGTGCGGTGCCGGACCGGGGATCAGATTTTTCAGAATTCCGCGCGGGGTCGGATCACACGCGCTCGGCGTGTGCGCCGAGTGATGCGAGTGTGCGCACAAACACCGTCACTCCGAACACCAAAGACCGTCCGGAGCGCAGGGGAAATGTGGGGGGGGTGGGGGTTAGGTGAGGGGTTCGACGCGGGAGTATTGGTCGAGGTTGATGGTGATGAGTTCGCCGTCGTCCTTGCGGATCTCGAGTCGGTCGAGCCAGAGCTTCTTGTCCTTGGAGTGGGCGAACCAGGAGCCGGTCTGCTGCTGGCCGGCGCGGAGGATCTCGCCCTCCATCTCGGTGGTTTTGGTGCCCGATCCGAAGCGGATCTGCTGCGTGACCTTGACGCGCATGCCCGGGGTGTAGTCCAGCTCGATCATGTGGGGATAGTAGCCGTGGGGTGGGGGGAGCAGAGGGTGTTGGTGTGCGGAGGAAGGCAAGGAAAGGCAGGTACGCAGAGGCGCGGAGGGGGCAGAGGCGCGGAGAGAAGGCGGGAACCCCCTCGCTGGCGCTCGGGGCTCGTTGGGTGGCGGGGAGACGGCGGAGCCTTCTCCACGTTTTGCGGTTGGTGGGCACGGGTTGCCTTGCGGTCAACCCGTGGCACCCCCCGTGTTCGTTTGTGCGGGGCCGCGTGCTTACGCCCGCGGCTCGGATTAGACGGGGAGACCCCTCGCTTGCGCTCGGGGCTAGTAATTTGGAATTACGTGCCGGCGATGGCGTGCTCGGTGGCGGTGAGGACGCTGGCGGCGGTGGCTTCGGTCGGGGACTCGCAGATGAGGCGCATGATGGGCTCGGTGTTGCTGGCTCGGACGTGGACCCAGCTTCCCGCCCAGTCCCCGGTGTCGAAGTCCACGCGGACGCCGTCCTGGGTGTCGATTTTGGCGCCGTCGAGAGTCTTGGCCCAGGCGGTGACGGCCTGCACGGCGGGCTCGGCGTCGGCCTTGCTGGCGATGTTCACCTTGCGCTTCACGATGGCATAGCCGCTCCCGCCGGCGCTCAGGGCGTTGATGTCCTGCACGAGCTGGCTGACGGACTTGCCGGTGCGGGCCATGAGGGCGAGGGTGAGGGCCATGGAGCCGAGGGAATCGCGGACGTAGACGACCTCGGGCCAGATGACGCCGCCGTTGCCCTCGCCGCCGAGTGCGACGCGCTGGCCCGCGGCTTTGAGTTCGAGCATGCGTTCGACGACGTTGGCCTCACCGACGGGGGTGCGTTCGACGCGGGCGCCGTACTTGGCGGCGACGTCGTCGATCATGCGGCTGGTGCTGAGGTTGGCGACAAGGACGGTGTCCCTGGCATCGTCGCCCATGGCGTCGAGCACACTCATGGCGCAGAGGGCGAGGGTGTACTCCTCGCCGATGTAGTGGCCGCGTTCGTCGATGATGGCGAGTCGGTCGGCGTCGGGGTCCTGGGCGAAGCCGATATCGGCCTTGAGGCCGGGCACGGCGTCGCAGAGGCCGCCGGAGCCGGAGAGGTTCTCGCGGGTGGGCTCGGGGGTGTGGGGGAAGATGCCGGAGCCGTCGTCGAAGAGCTGATGGAGGTCGAGTCCGAGGTGCTTCGCCAGCTCGCGGCACCCGGGTCCGCCGGACGAGTTCACCGAGTCGGTCACGACGCGGTGGGCATACGCGGGGCTGGTGCCGCAGAGGGCGGTGGTTCGCTGAACGATGTGCTCGACGTGATCGCGGGTGCTGTGCTCGATCGTGGTAACGACCTCGGCGTTCGCTCCGATGTCTTTATTCCAGGCGTTGAACCCGGCGATGATGTCGGACGCGGACTTCGCGTTGGGTGCCGCGGTGACGCCGTCTGTCACGGTCAGGAGCTTGATGCCGTTCCATTGCTGGGGGTTGTGGCTGGCGGTCAGCACCACGCCGGCGGCGTATCCGCCCTTGTCGGCCTCGAAGCCGACGGTCGGGGTGGTGCAGACGCCGGCGGCATCAACGCGGCATCCGGCCCCGGCGAGCCCGCGCACGACCGAGGTCTGCAGTGACTCGCCCCCGGCTCGCCCGTCCCGCCCGATGATGACACGCGGGCGGTCCTGTCCGGAGTGTTCGACGAGCCAGTGTCCGAACGCGGCGGCGTACGTGGTTGCCACGTCGGGCGTGAGGCTCTCGCCCACGATGCCTCGCAGGCCGCTGACGCCGAGGATCAGAGGGGCGTCGCTCATCGTGTGTTCCTTTGGGGTGTGGGCATGGGGGGAACACTACGCGGGGTGGGGGAGAAGGGGGGGAAGACGGTCCCGTCGCTGGCGCTCCGGGCTCGTTGGGGGTCATGTGATTGGAGTTGGCGGGGGGCCGCGTGCTTACGCCCGCGGCTCGGATAAGGCGGGGAGACCCCTCGCTGGCGCACGGGGCTGGTTGGTGTGGGCGGGGGTGTGGCCTGAGGTGGTCCCCTATCCTCTGGCCATGCTGATGGACCTGTACCTGCTTGCGACGCCCGCCGCTCCGCCGCCTGAGATGTGGTCGGTGGCGTGGTTCTTTGAATTGTTCACGCGGCATTACGGGCTGGACTGGGCCGCGTTCCTGACGGCGGGGGTCTCGCTGTGGCGGCTTGGAGAGCGCCACAAGGACGGGTTCGTGTGGGGGGTGGTGTCGAACGTGTTCTGGATCGCGTTCAACTTCAAGGTGGTGTCGGTGGCGGGGGTGATCGCGAACCTGTTCTTCCTGGGGATCCAGATCCGGGCGTGGATCAACTGGAACAAGGACGCGAAGGCGGACCCGACGCACGCCCACGCCGCGGACGCGGCCCCGACAACCAACGCCTGACGGAGGTTTGAGACGCATGCACGCGATCACGGTCGAAGCCGATTTTTCCGCCGCCCACGCGCTGACGATCGCGGGGATCCGCGAGCCGCTGCACGGGCACGACTGGCACGTGACGGCGACGATTGAGGGGCCGACGCTGGACTCCGATGGGCTGCTGGCGGACTTCCACACGATCCACGACGCGCTGGTGGCGATCACCGATGAGTACCACAACTCGAACCTGCACGACCACGCGGACTATTCGGAGAGGAACCCGAGCGCGGAGGTGGTGGCCGAGACGATCGCGGGGCGGCTGAGCGAGGCGATCGGGGGGGCGCTGGCGGAGCACGCACGGTTGGCGCGGGTGACGGTGTCCGAGGCGCCGCGGTGCACGGCGACGTTTACGCCGGGGGGGTAGGGGTTTTCACTCGGATTGCTGTGGGGGCTTGCGTGGAGAAGGCTGCGCCGTCTCCACGGCACCCGCTTGCGGGGAGTGGGCTTCGCCGCCTCTGGGGCACCCTGCATCGGGTTCCTCCCTACGCTCTCTCCGATGCCCCCCTTTCCGATCGAGGACGACCAGTATCTCAACCGCGACCTGTCGTGGCTGGAGTTCAATCGGCGGGTGCTGGCGCAGGCGACCGACGACCGGACGCCGCTGCTGGAGCGGGTGAACTTCCTGGCGATCTTCGCCTCGAACCTGGACGAGTTCTTCATGAAGCGGGTGGGGCTGCTGCGACGCCGGATCGCGCAGGGGCAGACGCATTCGGCGAGCCGCCCGGGCGAGATCCCGCCGACCACGGCGCTGGCGCACATCCGGGACTTCGTGTACGAGATGCAGTTGACCCAGGCGCACGCGTGGACGGACCAGATCCAGCCGGCGCTGGCGGAGCAGGGCATCCGGGTGGTGTCGTACCCGGAGCTGGACGAGCATGAGCAGGCGGCGGTGGACCGGTGGCACCGGGACGAGGTGTTCCCGATCCTGACGCCGCTGGCGGTGGACCCCGGGCACCGGTTCCCGTTCATCTCGAACCTGTCGGTGTCGCTGGGGGTGCGCCTGTCACCGGAGCAGGAGCCGGACGACAAGACACGGTTTGCGCGGGTGAAGGTGCCGACGGTGCTGCCGCAGCTGGTGCGGGTGGACACGCTGGCCCATCCGGACCGTCACCCGGACGATCACGACTGCTGCTTCGTGACGCTGGCCTCGGTGATCCGGCACAACCTGGACGCGCTGTTCCCGGGGATGACGATCCGTGACGTGCTGCCGTTCCGGATCACGCGCAACGCGGCGCTGGAGATCGACGACGAGGAGACGGACGACCTGTTGGAGCAGGTGGAGCTGGAGCTGCGCTTGCGCCGGTTCGCCGATGCGCTGCGGATCCAGGTGAACCCGGAGCCGTCGCAGGAGATCCTGGACCTGGTGTCGGACGAATTGGACCTGACGCCTGCGGACACGTACGAGCGTCCCGGGCCGCTGGCGTTTACGGACCTGTTCGAGCTGGGCGGGCTGAACCGGCCTGACCTGAAGGAACGCCCGTGGACGCCGGTGGTGCCGCCCCGGCTGCGTGATCCGGAGTCGGACCTGTTCTCGGTGATCCGGGAGCGTGACCTGCTGCTGCACCACCCGTACGAGAGCTTCCACCACTCGGTGGAGCGGTTCGTGGCGCAGGCGGCGCGTGACCCGAAGGTGCTGGCGATCAAGCAGACGCTGTACCGCACGAGCCGCGACTCGCCCTTTATTGACTCCCTGATCCACGCGGCCGAAGAGGGCAAGCAGGTGGCGTGCATGGTGGAGGTGCGGGCGCGGTTCGACGAGGAGAAGAACGTGCAGTTTGCGCGTCAGCTCGAGGCCGCGGGGGTGCACGTGTCGTACGGGCTGGTGGGGCTGAAGACGCACTGCAAGTGCTCGCTGGTGGTGCGTCGTGAGACGATCGACGGGCAGTCGGCCCTGCGGACGTACTGCCACGTGGGGACGGGCAACTACCACCCCAAGACGGCGCAGCTGTACACGGACCTGGGCCTGCTGACGGCGGACCCGTCGGTGACGCAGGACGTGGCGCTGCTGTTCAACGCGCTGACCGGGCACGCCTCGGGGGCGGACTACCAGCGCCTGCTGGTCGCGCCGAGCAGCATGCGGACCGCCTTCAACGAGCTGATCGACGACGAGATCGACCACGCCCGCAACGGACGCCCGGCGCGGATCGTGGCCAAGATGAACTCGTTGGAGGACCGGCAGCTCACACGCAAGCTGTACGAGGCCTCGCAGGCGGGTGTGTCGATCGACCTGATCGTGCGCGGCTTCTGCTGCCTGCGACCCGGCGTGCCCGGGCTCAGCGAAAACATCCGCGTGCATTCGATCATCGGACGCTTCCTGGAGCACTCGCGCATCTTCGCCTTTGGGGCGGGGAACGAGGACTTCGCACGCGGGCGGATGTACATCGGCTCGGCGGACTGGATGTACCGGAACCTGAACAACCGGGTGGAGGCGATCGTCCCGATCGACGATCCGGAGGCGCGGCGCTACCTCGTGGGCATGCTCGAGGTCATGCTGCGTGACCATCGTGATGCGTGGTCGCTCCGGGCCGACGGGGTGTACGACCAGCGGTTCCCGCCGCCGGACGCCGACCCGGACTCACCCGAGGTGCTCGGCACCTTCGGCAGCCTGATGCGCCAGGCGGTCGGCACCGGCGACCGAGACGACGCCTGACCCCCCCCCCCCCCCCCCCCCCCCCCCTCCCCCC